>Ga0315546_1000128_pt1 | contig 58540 bp, 50 predicted proteins | sample SalMarSW160170MG_FD_203833 | JGI IMG/M metagenome (GOLD analysis project Ga0315546, IMG submission 203833) | Salt marsh sediment microbial communities from the Plum Island Ecosystem LTER, Massachusetts, United States - Salt Marsh Sediment SW1601-170 ...
GTGTACCTTCCTGTTCCCTGTAAAAAATTGGAGTCATAGTTTTTTGATATTCCTCCGAGAAATGCGGAACAATCAACATTAGATTGCTTAAGTATATGAGCAATCATTGTAGAAATAGTTGTCTTACCGTGGGTGCCTGCGACAGCAATAGTGTCGGTTTGGGAAGATATTACTCCAAGTATTTCAGATCTCTTAAGCACTCTGTAGCCATTGGTCCCGAAATATGACAGTATCCTGTTTTCAAAAGGGATAGCCGGTGTATAGACCACAAGTATTTTATTTTTACCTGAAAGATCTCTGAACAGGAAGGGCATGCTTTCAACATTATCTTCGTAGGAAATACTACATCCTTTTTCAGATAAAGACTTAGTAATGCTGGTTTCAGATCTGTCATATCCTGCTATTCTGTATCCAGCATTAACAAAATATAGTGCAAGAGCACTCATGCCGATACCACCGATCCCGACAAAATAGATACCATCTGAATTTTTAATATCTATCATTCTTCTGTCAGTTTAAGTATTTCTTTTGCAATTTTCGTATCGGCATCATAATATGCCAGTTTTGCTATGTTTTCTGCAAGCATTCTTTTCCTGTCATCGTCACCCACAAGTCTGATTGCCTCATTTACAACTCCCGTCACTGCCTGATCATCAGGTATCATAACGGCTGCTTCGTTCTCAACAAGAGCTCTTGCATTCATGGTTTGATGATCTTCTGCAACATTAGGAGAAGGGATAAGTATCACGGGTTTCCCAACCAGGCATAACTCTGATATAGTACCAGCCCCTGCTCTTGAGACTATTACATCTGCTACTGCAAACGCATACTCCATCCTGTTAATAAAATCTAAAACAAAAATGTGATCGGTCAATGAGAGAGAGACAAGCGCTTTGACATCTTCATAATAATATCTGCCTGTTTGCCATAACCACTGTAATCCGGAATCAACCATTCTTTGAATGTTTTGTGAGAGACCCCTGTTTATTGTCCCGGCTCCAAGCGATCCCCCAAGAACAAGGATTACAGGTAATTCCTTCTTAAGCTTGAAGAAATCAAAGGCTTCATCCCGCAGAATATCTAGATTATTATAACTTTGGCGAACTGGATTTCCTGTCTTAATGATCTTATTAGCAGGAAAATACTTCTCCATTCCGTCATAAGCAACACAAATTACGTAGGCTCTTTTTGCGAGGAGTTTATTTGTTATGCCTGCATAACTGTTCTGTTCCTGTATGAGTGTGGGAATTCCCCTTTTCCCTGCCTGCCGGAGGATCGGCCCACTGGCATAACCGCCAACACCAACTACAACATCAGGTCTGAAATCTTTTATGATTCTGCCAGCCTGTCTGAGGCTTTTCAGAAGTCTTATAAATACAATGAAATTACCCAACAGATTATTCCTCTTCAAACCTTCAACAGGTAATCCGACAATTCTGTACCCGGCAGAAGGTATCTTTTCCATTTCTATTTTACCTTCCGCACCAACAAACAGAATTTCTATTTCAGGATTGATTCTCCTGAGTGCGTTGGCGATGGATATAGCCGGGAAGACGTGACCTCCGGTACCACCACCACTGATAATCACTCTTTTATGCTGCTGAAGGTTCATGTATTCTGTCTCCTTCATCTGTAATCCCTTCCTCAGACAATTCCTCCTTTTTAATCCTTGCATTAACCACCCTGCTTACACCCAGTACTGCTCCTATCGAAAAACTCATAACCAGAACAGAAGTCCTGCCCCAGCTTACCATTGGAAGAGTCTGACCGGTAACAGGGAATAATCCCACTGCCACAAGCATATTAAGCATTGCCTGAACAACTATCATTATTATAAGACCCATCACCAGAAATGCAGGAAACGCGGTTTCACACTTTCTTGCAATGGTTATTCCTCTGAACAACAGGATCATATATGCCATTATCAGAGGGATTGCTCCGAACAGGAGTCCGTATTCTTCGATTATGATAGCAAAAATGAAATCGGAATTAGATTGAGGTAACATATTTCTCTGGGTACTTTTGCCTGGAGCCTTTCCGATCAATCCTCCTGTTGAAATAGCAATCTTTGCCTGATTCAACTGATAATCTGCATCTTCATCAGCTCTTCCCGAGAAATAACTTTCAAGCCTGTCTTTCCATACCTCAACCCGGTTATCTTCTGTAAATGTGCTGATAACCAGGGCAAATATCAGGACCCCGATAAGAGCCATACCGGTATAGGCAAGCAGAAACCTAAAAGGTACCCGTCCGATAAACATAATTATCATACTTATACCAAAGATCATCAATGCCGTGGACAGGTTTTCAGGAAGTATCAATCCACAGACAATACCTACAGGAACAACCAGGTATTTTGTAACCAGGGCAAAATTCTTAAGTTCATTTTGATACTGGGATAATACACGGGCGAGGTATAAAACCAGAGCTACTTTCGCCACATCAGATGTCTGCAGCCTGAATCCTGTACCTGGTATTTCAAGCCAACGTGTTGCCTCGTTTAATCTGGCTCCGAATATCAGGGTAAGTATGAGCAAGCCTATGGCAAACAGTAGTATCAATCCGGCAAGTGATGAATAAATCCTGTAGGGAAGGTAATGTACAATAATGATTATAAAGAGGCTCAGAACCAGCATGAAAAACTGGCTCCTGAGGAAATAGGTTGTATTGCCTCCGTATTTTGTAAAGGCCACACCTACTGATGAGCTGTAGACAGCCAGCAATGAGTAGATCATAAAAATAGCTATAAGAGCCCATATGATCCTGTCACCTTTAAATGTTCTTGTAAACCAGCTATTCTGCATATTATCCTTATTTACAAATTTCTGACAGCCTGTTTAAATTGCCTTCCCCTGTCTTCATAATTACTGAAGAGGTCAAAGCTTGCACAGGCTGGCGATAACAATACTGTCTGTCCTTTCCTGGCCAGGTAATAAGCGGATCTTACTGCCTCCTCCATTGAGGTGGTTTCAACGATGGTTGGTACTTTATCCCTGAATGCTTCTATAATCTTTCTATTATCCTTGCCAAGGCAGACTATGGCCCTGACCTTTTGCCTTACCATAGGAAACAGTTCGGAATAGTCGTTCCCTTTGTCTATGCCACCTGCAATCCAGACTATATCAGTATCCATACATTCAAGAGCATACCAGGTTGAATTAACATTAGTACCCTTTGAATCATTTATAAAGTTGATACCGCAAACCATTATTACCGGCTCCAATCGGTGCTCAACTCCCTGAAAATCCGATAAACTCTCCCGGATGATCTCCTTACGTATATTCAGAACTTTGGCTGCAATGGCTGCAGCCATCGAATTGAAAATGTTATGACGGCCCTTAAGTGCCAGATCGTGAATTGTCATAAGGTTGGTTTTATGTAGGTAATCAATAATTATTTCATCTTCCTCAATATAGGCTGCCATTCCCCTGCCAGTTGTAACAGAAAACGGAAGATGGGTCATCCCGAAATCTTTCTTTGATAATTCAGCCTTAATAATGGGGTCATCAGCCCAATAAATAAAAAAATCCGAGCTTGCCTGGTTTTGTGTAATTCTGAGCTTGGAATTCACATAGTTCTGAAGCTGATAATCATACCTGTCAAGATGATCAGACGTAATATTCATCAGGATGGCAATATCAGCCTTGAATGAGAACATCCCGTCAAGCTGAAAACTACTCAGCTCAATAACATAATAATCATAATCTCCTCCTGCGACTGACATTGCAAAACTATTTCCGACATTACCGGACATAACGACATTCTTTCCTGCCTTTTTCAGAATATGGTAAATAAGATTTGTTACTGTTGTCTTGCCATTGCTGCCAGTTATACATATTTTTATCCCCTTTACGTATCTGCCCGCAAACTCTATTTCGGAGATCACAGGAATATTTTTTGCGCGAATTACATTGACCACCGTAGCATTTTCGGGGATACCCGGACTTTTAATAACTTCATCTGCTGAAAGAATCTCCTTCTCAGTATGAGTATTCTCTTCCCATTTGATATTGTATTTTTCAAGAATTTCCCTGTAGGTCTGTTTAATCATATTTTTTTCAGAAACGAATACATCGAAGCCCTGCTTCTGTGCAAGCACTGCTGAACCTGTTCCGCTCTCTCCGGCTCCTAGTATTACAATCTTCTTCTTCATACCTTTATCTGATTTTTAGTGTCACAATACTTATTACTGCAAGTATTATTGCCACAATCCAGAACCGTGTAACTATTTTGGGTTCGGGATACCCTTTCTTCTGGTAATGGTGATGCAGGGGAGCCATCCTGAATATTCTCCGCCCTTCCCCGTATTTTCTTTTTGTTCGTTTAAACCATGCAACCTGCAGAACGACTGACAGGTTTTCTACAAGAAATATCCCGCAAAGTATTGGTATAAGAAGCTCTTTCCGTATTATAATTGCATACACTGCAATAATACCTCCAAGTGCCAGGCTTCCTGTGTCGCCCATAAAAACCTGTGCAGGGTAGGAATTATACCACAAAAATCCAATTGTTGCCCCGATAAATGCACTGGCATAAATCACCAGCTCTTCTGAATGGGGTATATACATAATATTCAGATAATCAGCATAAAAGACATTACTTGATACATAGGCAAGAATTCCCAGAGCAGTTCCTGTTATTGCTGAGGTACCTGTTGCAAGTCCATCCAGACCATCAGTCAGATTTACTCCATTTGAAACGGCAGTTACGATAAATATAACAACTGCAACAAACACGATCCATGTCCATATCTGACGTTGGTTTCGGGGAACAAATGCAACAAGCCATGAATAATTGAATTCATTATTCTTTACAAAAGGGATAGTGGTCTTGGTTGATTTTCTTTCCATAGCAACCTCATCCTGGTCAGGGTACGGAGGAGCCACATCAAGAAGCTCAACCTTTTCGCGACTGGAGAGGTCGGAGATATTTACTTTTTCCATAATGATAGCATCATCACTAAGAAAAAGTGTCAGACCAACTATGAGTCCCAAGATTATCTGCCCCACAATTTTAAATTTGCCTGCCAGTCCTTCTTTGTTCTTCCTGAATATCTTGATGTAGTCATCAAGAAAACCTATTATTCCCAACCAGACGGTTGTAAGAAGCATAAGTATGACGTAGACATTATCCAGTTTTGCAAATAAAAGGGTTGGCACTACTATTGAAGTCAGAATTATTATCCCTCCCATGGAAGGAGTACCTGTTTTCCGGTACTTACCTTCCAGATCAAGTTCTCTGATTACTTCTCCAACCTGTTTCCTCTGAAGATATCCAATAACACGTTTACCTATAAGAAGTGAAATAATGAGTGATGTAATAACTGCCATGGCTGACCTGAAAGAGATATAGGAAAACATCCCTGCGCCAGGGAAATTCAATTTGTTAAGATATTCAAACAGGTAGTAAAGCATTATTCATTCCTATTGAGTTGATAAAGCGAGCCTTAGTTCAATTCTGTCGTCGAAATGATGTTTTACGTCATTGATCTCCTGATACGTTTCATGACCTTTACCGGCTAACAGGATCACATCTCCCGGCTCCGAAAGCATTACAGCTGTTTTTATGGCTTCCCTCCTATCGGCTATTCTAAGCGTTTTACTTTTCATCTCAGGAGTTATTCCCGATTCCATATCATCCAGTATCTTTTCAGGATCTTCAGTTCTGGGATTATCAGATGTAAGAATAAGTCGTGTACTCCCTTCAGCTGCAATAGCTGCCATTTGCGGACGTTTAATCCGATCCCTGTCTCCTCCTGCTCCAACGACAGTTATTAACTTCTGTCGTTTCTCACGCAGCTTATTTAATGTTTTAATAACATTAAACAGCGCATCAGGTGTATGAGCATAATCAACTATCCCCAGTCTCCCACTCTGTGTTTCAATTAGTTCCAACCTGCCAGTTACAGGACGAAGATCACTCAGGATTGGAAGTACTTCTTTTCTGTCAGCATTGAGAAGATCTGATGCAGCATAAACAGCCAGAAGGTTGGAAGCATTAAATTCACCAATGCATCTTGTCCATATTTCCTCTCCATTTATTCGCAGGTTCATTCCTTCAAATCCCTGTTCAATAATTTTGCATCGGTAATCAGCCATTCCCCCAACTGAATATGTATATTTATGGGCATTGCAATTCTGTAGCATTACCATGCCATTTTTATCATCTGTGTTTGAAAGGGCGAAGGAACCGGACTGCAATGAGTCAAAAAAGCTTTTCTTGGCCTGAAGGTATTTATCGAATGTCTTATGATAGTCGAGATGGTCATGTGTAAGATTGGTAAAAACACCTCCGGCAAACTTCAAACCTGCGATCCTTTGTTGGTCAGCGGAATGGGAACTCACTTCCATAAATGCAAATTCACATCCTTCCATTACCATCTCACTCATAAGTCTGTTAATCTGTACCGGATCGGGTGTAGTATGGGTTGCCGGAAATTCTTTCTCAATAATATAGTTACATACAGTTGAAAAGAGTCCACACCTGTAACCAAGATTTGTGAACAATCTGTGCAGGAGTGTGACAATAGTGGTTTTTCCGTTTGTGCCTGTTACTCCAACAAGACGGAGTAAGGAGGAAGGATTTCCATAGTAGTTCGATGCAATGATCCCTAACGCTCTTGCTGAATCATCTGTTTTGATCCATGTAACACCTGCATCAGCAACTTCCGGAAGGGTTTCACAGATTACAGCTGAAGCACCTGATTTGATTGCTTCCCCGATATAGTTGTGTCCGTCGGTTTTTGTGCCTTTTACTGCTAAGAAAAGAGTTCCGGAAGCAACTTTGCGGGAATCGAATGCGACTCCGGAAATTACACTATCCATATCTCCTGAAAAGGAGATGAGACCAATATCTTTGACAACATCCTTTAGTACAACCATATCACATGTGTAAATCAAGTGTCACTATTGTGCCCTGTGAAACTCTTGCACCATGTTCAGGTGACTGTCTCAGTACTTTACCCTTGCCACTGTATCTAACCCTGAGACCTGAATTCTCGATCAGGAAAATTGCATCTCTCAGACTCATTCCCCGGACATCAGGAACAAGTCCCTGTCTGTGATCAACACCTATGAACCTTACTGTATCACCGCTCTCACGTGTTGCAATCCAATCACTATCAACATCCTGTCTGTTTCTTACCCTCAGTTCTGACAGCACCTTATTAATGTCGGGCTTGTACCCATTTCCGGCTTCAGGTGCTGAAACAGGCTTGTCTACCTTGTTATCTGACTCATAATCCCTGAAGAAGCTTGTTGAATATACTTTGTCCGATATCTCTCTAAAAACTGATCCTGCAACCAGGTTTCCATAGTAGACTCCATTCGATGGAGCATTTACAACCACTATGCAGGAATAGAGAGGATTTTCAGCCGGAAAATAACCAACAAAAGACGCCTGGTATGATATCTGTGCCCCTTGCCTGTAGCCTCCTTTGTCTTTTGCAATCTGTGCTGTGCCGGTTTTGCCGGCAATTTTATAATTGGCATTTTTGAGGTTTATAGCCGTCCCATGCTCAACAACACCTTCCATCATCTTTTTTGCCTTACTGATGGTTGAACGTGATGCTATTGAATTAATAATAATCTCAGGACCATAATTCTTTACAGTATTACCATTTCTGAGTACCTTTGTTACTAACCGCGGACGGACCATTTTCCCATCGTTTGCAACAGCATTATAAAATGTAAGTATCTGTAATGGCGTCATATGAACTTCATACCCATGCGACATCATCGGTAATGATAGACCAGACCAGAACTTATCACCCGGATATCTTATCAATGGTGTTCCTTCTCCCTTGATCTGTATACCAAGTTTGTCATTAAGCTTCATAGCATAAAGCCGGTTGACAAACTCTTTAGGCTTGTCTTTGTACAGATCGGTAATAAGTATAGCTGTTCCTACATTCGATGATTTTTCAAACACTTCCTTAACAGTCAGCTTTCCATATCCTCCCTCCTTCGTATCCCAGATCGTCTTTTCATAAAATCTGACGCTGCCGTTTCCTGTATCTACAATATCACCGGTATCAATTACTCCGTCTTCAAGTGCTGCTATCAGAACAGGAAGTTTGAAAGTTGAACCCGGTTCGGTACTCTCTCCAATAGCATAATTATAAGTCTCATTATAGAGTCTGTCATTACAGAGTTCAAGGTTAGAAATAGCTCTTATATCCCCGGTTGCTACCTCCATAAGTATTGCACAACCGTGGTGTGCATTATGCTTTCTAAGCTGCTTCTCCAGAGCACTTGATGCAACATCCTGCAGATCAATATCTATTGTTGTCACAACGTCATTCCCGTCTTTGGGATTGATACTGTTACCATTAGATACAGCAATCCAGTCACCACCGGTTAATCGTTGCTTGACCACAACTCCGTTTCTACCTGCCAGCTCTTTGTCGAAAGATCCCTCAATACCTACTATAGTTCCTTCACTTCCAAGACTCAGATACCCTATTGTTCGGGCTGCCAGTTCACTTTGAGGCAGTATTCTCCGATTATCCTCCTGTGCTATCAAACCTCCTTTAAACTGACCCTCTCTGAAAATCGGCAACTCTTTCAATCTCCTCAGAGTTTTATAATCGACTTTCCTTTTTATCAGAAAATAACGTTCACCTCTTTTTCTTGCTTCAGTGATCACAGATTTCCAATTCTCCGCAGACCGTTTCCCCAGTATTCTGGCCAATCCATCAGACAGGCCATTTATTCCCGAGGACCATGTTTCTTTGGCCATTCCGGTACTGTGAGTGTCCATATAGATGTTATAATATGGAACCGAACTGGCAAGGATACGCCCATCCCATGTTAGAATATCTCCCCTGTTTGCAGGCTGCTCTGCAGTCTGATAAATATACTTCTCGCTCAGGGCCGACCATTTCCCCTTTTCCACATACTGGAGAATCAGAATACGAATCAACAGAGCCAGAACCAGCAGTACTATTATATAATACACAACTCCACTACGCCATACTATCTCATCCCTTACTGCCATTGTTTACTTATTTATCTACAACCAGTCTATACGGAGGAACCTTAAGTTCTTCAAGATCAAGATCTTTCTCCCTGACCATCCTCAAAACCTCTGACTGTTTGCTTGCATACATAAGATCAGCTGATGTTGAGAGTGATTCAGCCCTGAGGTCTTTAACTATACTGTTCAGCCTTGCTATTTCCCGTGTTATCTTTTCGGCATGGAACCGGTTTCCTATATATATAGCTCCCAGAAACGTCAGAAAAACAAAAAATCCCAGGTTCTTAAGAATTATCCTGTCTGAAACCATACTACCGCTAAGAAGATCTTTTATAAAATCTCCTGTAGTAACTTTTTTCTTCTTATTCCCGTCCTTTGCCATTCTTCATACTTTTTCTGCAATCCGGAGTCTGGCACTCCTTGCTCTTTTATTCTTAGCCAGCTCTTCCTCTCCCGGTGTTGTGCCTTTCCTGTTTATCAGCCTGAAAGGAGTAATGAGATTTCCATAGAAATCTTTTTTCTCCTCACCTTCAAAATTGCCGGTCCTCATAAAATTCTTCACGATCCTGTCTTCAAGAGAATGATAGGTAATTACCACCAGTCTCCCTCCTTTATTCAGGACAGTTAGGGTTTGGCCCAGCAGCTCCTTCAGAGCATCAATTTCGTGGTTAACTGCGATACGTAATGCCTGAAATACTCTGGCATAATACTTGTGTGTCTGATGTGCCGGTGTCAGTCCCTCCAGAGCTTCCATTATATCGTTCACAGTTGTCAGTGGTCTGATATCCCTCAGGCTGATTATCTCTTTTGCAATTTTTCCGGAACCGGTAATCTCACCGTACTTAAAAAAGAGATCTGCAAGTGACGATTCATCCATATTATTAAGAATAAAGGCAGCTGTAACAGGGTTCCTTTTACTCATGCGCATATCCAAAGGTGCATCCTGCCGGAAAGTAAAACCTCTATCAGGTTCATCAAACTGATGAAATGAAACACCAAGGTCAGCCAAAAGCCCGTCAATCGTCTCAATACCATTAAAGAGGAGGTTGTTTCTGAGAAACCGGAAATTCTGATTCAGAAAAATCATTTTTCCATCTTCCGGAACATTTTGTCTTGCATCCTCATCCTGATCAAAAGCAATCAGCTTTCCGGTTTTTAGTCGTTTAAGAATCTCCATTGAGTGTCCTCCTCCTCCAAAAGTTGCATCAACATAAATTCCCTCAGGCCGTATATTAAGCCCTTCAATAGTCTCATTCAACAATGCCGGTACATGATATACCATTAGTCTCCGGGCTCAGTTATGGTTCCACCCATAAGTTTTTCAGCCAGATTGGCAAAATCCCCTGATGGCATGTCAATCTTATCATAAACAGCTGCTGCCCATATCTCAATCCTTCCATCCTGACCTGCAAGAACAACATCCCTTTCAGCCCCGATCATATCAAGCAGTCTTTTTGGAATCAGCATTCGATTATTACCATCGAGCAACAGTTCTGCCGTTCCTTTGAAAAAATTCCTCAGGAACATATTATGCTCACGGTTATATGGATTAATCCTTCTCCTGATTTTTTCCAGTTGTCTGTTCCAATCCTCGATGGAATAGAGTACCAGGCAGTTCTCAAAAATATCTTCCCTCACCACAAAATGATCCTGTGCACCCGAAGGCATCTGCTTCTTGAATGTCATCGGAAGGATTATCCTGCCTTTGGTATCCACTTTGCACGTATATTCACCAATAAATGTGGCCATACTTCATTTTTGGTATTAAAACGCTAAATTAAATAAAAAATATCCACTTTACCCCACATTGCTCCACTTTTTTCTTTTTTTGTTAATAACTTTCTTCATCAGACTTTCAGCATTTATTGGCCAGATTGATTTTCCGGAAATATTTTATACGGAATCCATTCTAATGCTGAGTGCAGGACGGACTTATGAAGACGAGGTTTTGGCAGATGAAATCGATTATAAGTATTATAAGACAGGAGTCAAAAAGCCAATATTTTGATAAATTTGCAATCTATGCTTATAATTACAAGCAAAATAATAAATGACTGATAACCAGAATAAAAACGAAGGTTTGCAAATTGATGTCGAAAAGGTTCTATTTTCCAAGAATCCATCATTAAAAAGAACCACTCCGCGATTCCTTATAAACTACCTGAAGAAGATTGTTCATCAGGATGAGCTAAATGATTTTCTGAAAACCTATGGAAATCTTAAAGATGCAGATTTTATAAAAGCCGGACTGGACTATTTTAAGATCGAATACAAAGTATTTGGAAGTGAAAATATCCCTTCATCAGGTAGATATATTTTTGTTTCGAACCACCCCCTTGGCGGGCTTGATGGTCTTGTATTCATATATGAGCTTTCCAGATATTTCAAGGATGTTAAATTTCCTGTTAATGATATCCTGATGAACATTACAAATCTTTCCGAAATTTTTTTGCCTGTTAATAAGCATGGCTCGCAGGATAAAGAGGCTGTGCGGATGATAGAGGAGGATTACGCATCATCATGCCAGATGCTTTATTTCCCTGCAGGATTATGTTCGCGAAAGAAAAAAGGTATAATAAAAGATCTGAAATGGCATAAAAGTTTTATTTCCAAAGCAATACAACACAAAAGGGATATTATTCCTGCATATTTTTCAGGGAGGAATTCCAATTTCTTTTACAACCTTTCCAACATAAGAAATTTTCTTGGAATAAAATCAAATATCGAAATGCTTTATCTAGCCGATGAAATGTTCAAACAGAAGAATAAAAAGATACTTCTGGTCTTCGGGGAGAGAATATCATGGCAGACCTTTGACCGGTCCAGATCACATGTTGAATGGGCCGACTGGGTAAAATCAAAATCATATGAACTGGAATCGAATATTAGTATATAATTGTTTTAAAAAATATGTAAATTGCAGCCGAATTTTTCAGGAAAATATTCGGAAATTTATTATTTATCATAAATAAATGAAACCTGTCGTTGATCCATTGCCAAAGGATCAGATAATTGCTGAACTAAATAACGGAAAACTGCTACGTCGTACCAATAATGGGGATAACGAGGTATATATTTTCGATCATAATAATTCACCTGCGCTGATGCATGAAGTCGGGAGGATAAGGGAAATCACGTTCCGTCATGCAGGAGGTGGTACAGGAAAGGATATAGATATTGACGAATTTGACATTGCTAAAGAAGATCCTCAGCGTCAACTAATTGTCTGGGATCCCGACAACAGGGAAATTATTGGCGGATATCGTTTTTATTTTCCTGCTAAAGATTGTACCTTCTGCGATGTTACTAAACTTGCATCATCTGCCTATTTCCGGTTCTCGGAAAAATTCAAAACAAAGTATTATCCGCATATGATGGAGCTTGGTCGCTCCTTTGTTCATCCTGATTATCAGTCGCGTACAATGGGGAGGAAAAGTCTGTACGCTCTTGATAACTTATGGGATGGACTAGGTGCAATTGTGATCGATAATCATCACCTTAAATACGTCTTCGGTAAAGTTACAATGTATCCGCATTTCAACCAGAAAGCAAGGAATATGATCCTTTACTTTCTGAGGAGGCACTTCAGTGATCCTGATGGTCTGGTTATTCCGGTTGAGCCTGCTGAAATTGATATACATGAAGATGAAATGAAGAAAATATTCAAGGGATGGAGATATAAAGAGAATTACAAAATCCTGTCAAGGGAAGTCAGGAACCTCAACGAAACCATTCCTCCCCTGATCAATGCATACATGAACCTTTCCCCGACAATGAGAACCTTTGGCACTTTTATCAATCGCAAATTCGGGAATGTGGAAGAAACTGGAATTATGATTACCTTGAGAGATATATATGTAGAAAAGATCAACAGGCATCTTGCTTCCTATAAGAAAGATTTTGAAATCAGATGGTTTTCACATGAGAGTCAATAGGCTCTGATATTTTTCCCTTCTATATAATTAATAAATGACTGATTAGCAACTTTATTACCACCTGGTGTCGGATAATTCCCAGTAAAATACCAGTCACCAGTATGACCCGGACAGGCCTGGTGAAGCCCTTCAATTGATTGAAAAACAATCTCTACGACTGACCTTATATCATCTGTCTTCAGCATTGAGGAAATCTTTTTGGATATCTCATCAGCACAAAAGGGTTCATAGATTTCCCTTAACATATTTCTCACTTCTTCAACAGGTTTCAGGAGTTCAGCTTTTGTTTCTTTATAAACCTCCTCGATAAGCGATTCTTTACCATGATCTTTTAATAGTTCAATAGCTGCTCTGAAAGCTATCAGGTCACCCAGCTTTGCCATATCAATCCCATAGCAATCGGGGTATCTGAGCTGAGGTGAAGATGAGACAATTACTATCTTTTTAGGATCAAGCCTGTCAAGTATTTTAATGATACTTCTTTTAAGAGTTGTGCCTCTCACTATTGAATCATCAATAACTACAAGGTTATCAATTCCTCGTCTGATAACACCATAAGTAACATCATAAATGTGCCCGACCAGATCTTCCCGGCTTTTATCCTCCGTAATAAATGTCCTTAGCTTTGCGTCTTTTACAGCAATTTTTTCCACCCGCGGCCGGCGGTTAATGATTTTTTCGAGATCTTCCCTGGAAAGCTTATCTCCCCTTTCGAGAATGGTTTCCGTTTTGGAGTGATTAATATAGTCTTCGACACCTTTTATCAGACCATAAAAAGCACTTTCGGCAGTATTGGGAATATATGAAAAAATTGTGTTATCAATATCATAATCCAACGCTTTTAGCACGGGCTGAGCAAGTAACTCTCCAAGTTTCTTCCTTTCCCTGTATATTGCTTTATCTGTACCTCTGGAGAAATAGATCCTTTCAAAAGAACATTTCCGTGGTTCAGCTTCTTCCCTTATCTTTTCAATATTGGCTTCACCTGATGCCTTGACTATCAATGCACATGCCGGGGGAAGTTCTTCAACATCACCTGTTCTGACATTGAAGATCGTCTGAATAACAGGTCGTTCCGATGCAATTACTACAACTTCCTCATCGATGTAATAAAACGCAGGTCTTATGCCCGAAGGATCCCTCATTGCAAAAGCATCACCATGACCTACCATTCCGACCATTGCATAGCCTCCATCCCAGTTACGGCTTGCTTTTCTCAGGACATTTGCAAGATCAAGGTTTTTTTCGATCAGTGGTGAAATGTCTTTTTTTGAATAGCCCTGTTCTTTAAATATCCTGAATACCCTTTCATTTTCCTCATCGAGTCTGTGCCCGATATTTTCAATTATGGTAACAGTATCTGAGAAATCGACAGGATTCTGACCAAGATCTACAAGACTGCTGAAAACATCACCTACATTTGTAAGATTAAAATTGCCAGCTATCACCAGATTCCTCGACCTCCAGTTATTCTCACGGCTCACAGGATGAACATAGTCAATATTGTAATTCCCGTATGTGCCATAACGGAGATGCCCAAGATAAACATCACAAACGAAAGGAGCACATTTCTTAATATAATCCAGATCATTTAATCCCTTGCAATGATTCCTGTTTGCTTTGTCAATATCTTCGTAAATAAGACTGAAAATCTTTTTTAATGGATTTGCTTTATTTGACCTGTGCCTGAAAATATACCTGTTTCCAGGTTCCACATTAAGTTTTATTCCGGCAATCCCGGCTCCGTCCTGGCCCCGGTTATGCTGCTTCTCCATCATCAGGTATATCTTCTGCAAACCATAATCCCATGTTCCATATTTATTAATATAGAAGTCTATGGGCTTTCGCAATCTTAACATTGCAATGCCACATTCATGTTTAATACTATCACTCATAGTTATTTACGCTTCACGTCCGGGAAATTTATGATATCAGGAACAAGGTATGCATTTGGGTATACTCTGCGGACTCTCAGAAGATACTTTGTAGCGTCAGTTTTGGTTCTGAAATCCCCTGCCCTGATTTTATAATAACCCGGAGCATCAAAAACAGAATATGAAATGATATCAGGAAATTTACTTATAAACTCAGCCCGCATTTTGGCCGACACTTCACGTGCATCTCTTGAGGAGCTGCTGTATATCTGAATACGCCAGCCGTTCATCCCTATATTTCCATCCACTCCTCTTAAATTTTTATTATAAAGGATGTATCTGCTGATCAGGGTATCTATAGCCTGATCCTGAATTATGTTAAGACGACCCGACCTTGAATTATCATTTGATCTTCTGAAAAGATCGGATGTTCTTACAAAGTCCTGTGCCTGGCAAAGATTGAAAGAAAAGAAGAATGCTAAATGAATAATCAGAAATTTACTTTGCATTGGGTAAAATTATGGTTTTTAGCTTCAGTTTGATAAATAAGAACAAGTTTTATATCACCGTGTATATCATAGAAATTATAAAACAGGTTTCAGAACCATATAGAAACTTCCTCCCTTTGATCCTGCAACCAGAAGATTACCTTCATGATCAATATCCAGACCTGATCCAAATGCATCCGTATTACCGGGATCACACACCTCAAACATCAGCATCCGGCCGGCTTCAGAACCATCTCCGGGATTTAGTATATTGATTACAAGACAATTTCTATTAAGCATTATTATCTGATTCAAATCATTAAATACTAATTCCGATCCTGAATTTGAATTCTCAAGATACTGCTTCCACCTTATTATACCTGAGGCTGAAAGTGACGCCATAAATGAAGTATTCACTAATACTTCCTCATGGGTAATTTCAGTCTTTCCTGAAACATATATATTGCTGTTGTCGTCAAGTTCTATACCAAGACTTGCTGCTCCGAAATCAGGATTGTTATTAAGCTCTGTCTCCCATATTTTCTGAAACTGATCGTTATAACAGGCAACGCTTGCTTTTGTATTGGCCTCAGGTGATTTACGCGTTATTGCAAGCAGGATATTTCCCGAATTATCAATAACTGCATCATTAGCCGAGATAAAATGAGGTTCAGAAATTTCCTGTTCAATATCTACTACACCTGTCGTATCGAATCTGATAAAGAGGAGTCCCGTGCCTTCGGCTCCTGCAGAGTCTGGACTGGCTGTACCAACAGCTAAAAGATTTCCTCCTCCGGTATAGCACAAAGTTGTATAGTCTATGTTAAAACCGGCATCAAAAGATTTTTCCCATACCACTTCACCTCCACCGGTGAGCCGCACAAGAAACAACTGGCCGCCCTTATTTCCTCCTGCAATATAACAGGAAGTGTTAAACCAGCATGTACTTAACAATCCATCCTCATCTGAACTATATTCAAATGCTATCTTTTTTTCAGCGTTAAATTTTGCTAAATATGGTTTATTGTTCAGATTGCCACACACCACAAATCCTGAGTCGGATGTTGCTTTTATAAAAAGAGCCTCACCCTGTCCGGAAGATCTTTCCCACAGAAATTCATCATTACTTTTTCTGCAGGATGAAAACAGTAATACAAGTATCAATACCGGGAATAATCTAACCATGTAATCAGTTATTTATTAAGATTGTTATCATTCTTTTTCAAGCTCCAATGCCAGCTCCTCAGTCATTTCAAGATTATGATATACATTCTGGATATCATCATCATCTTCGAGTACCTCAATGAATCTTAAAACTTTTTTTGCAGACTCAATATCAAGTTTCTTGGTATCATTAGGGATTCTCATCAGTTTTGCTTCTTCCGGCTCAATACCAAGCTCATTAAGCTTCCTGTTTACGTTTCCGAAGTCATCCTTGGCAGATGTGATAGTAATGATATCTCCTTCAATATCAAAATCTTCGGCACCGGCATCAATCATTTCAAGTTCAATATCCTCAAGTGATGATAATCCCTCATTCCTTATAGTGAATATACCTTTACTTTCGAAAAGGAAACTTAAAGAACCGTTTGTTCCCAGGTTACCCCCGTATTTATTAAAAGCTGAACGTATGGAAGAAATAGTTCTGTTATTATTATCAGTCAGACACTCTATAAATACTGCAATACCTCCGGGAGCATAACCCTCAAAAGAGGTCTCAACAAAGCTTTCGGCATCAGCACCAACAGCCTTTTTGATTGCTCTCTCAATATTATCTTTAGGCATATTTACACCCTTGGCATTCTGAATCGCAAGCCTGAGCCTTGCATTGGCATCAGGATCCCCTCCCCCCTCTTTTGCGGAAATAATAATTTCCTTTATGATCTTCGTAAAGATCTTACCTCTTTTTGTATCCTGTGCACCTTTCTTCCGCTTTATTGTTGACCATTTACTGTGACCTGACATATAATTATTTTATGTTACAAATTCCTGATGCAAAATTAAATATTTCTTTAATACCTCATTCATTGTTTATACTTTTGTGCGGTCGGGCATCGGGCAACAGGCGTCAGGCGACAGGCGTCGGGCATCAGGCAACAGGCGACAGGCGTCGGGCAACAGGCGTCAGGCAACTGGAAACAGGCTGGTGACTATTAACAGGACCTGTAGCCCGATTCTAAAATTATTAAGAAACAACCAGTGCCAAAGAAAGTATATATAGAAACATACGGCTGCCAGATGAATGTTGCTGATAGCGAGGTTGTTGCAGCTATATTAAGAAGTGCTGGTTATGAACAGACTGAAGAAATTGATGAAGCTGGCCTTATACTTATAAACACATGTTCAATACGTGAAAATGCCGAACAACGTATCTGGAACCGGCTCGATGCACTGAAGCACTTAAAAAAGAAGAATAAAGGACCTGTTATCGGTATAATAGGATGTATGGCAGAAAGACTCAGGGAAAAGATCCTTGAAAAAGATAAGCTTGTGGATATGGTGGTCGGCCCTGATGCTTACCGTCAGTTACCTTTTCTTATTGATGAAGCGGCAGACGGCCATAAGACAGTTAATATATTACTTTCACAGGAAGAGACTTATGCTGATATTTCTCCCGTCAGAATGGATAAAAACGGTGTAACATCGTTCGTTTCTATTATGCGGGGATGTAATAATATGTGCGCATATTGTGTTGTACCTTATGTCCGGGGAGTCGAAAGAAGCCGCGATCCGGAATCAATCCTCAAAGAGGTATATGAGCTCTGGGATATGGGCTACAGGGAAGTAACTCTGCTGGGACAGAATGTCAACTCATATAACTGGATCATGAACAAATTAATAATACGATTCCCTGAATTGCTTGAGCAGGTTGCACTGGTTAATCCCATGCTCAGGGTAAGGTTTTCGACCTCTCATCCGAAAGATATTTCTGATGATCTTCTCCATACAATGGCATTACATAGAAATATCTGCAGACATATTCATCTGCCTGTTCAGAGTGGCAGCAGCAGGATACTGAAGCTTATGAATCGTGAGTATACCCGTGAATGGTATATGGACCGCATTAATGCTATCCGCAGAATACTCCCTGAGTGTGCAATTTCCACTGATATGATAACCGGATTCTGTACCGAAACAGATGAAGATCACAGAGAATCTTTATCGCTCATGGAATGGGCTGAGTTCGACTTTGCGTATATGTTCAGATACAACGAAAGACCAGGTACCAAAGCTGCAGCAGAGTATACTGATAATGTGCCGGAAGGGATTAAAGCCACACGTCTGAATGATATTATCAAATTACAGAACCATCTTTCCGCGAAATCCAAAAACAAAGATATTGGCAAAGTTTTTGAGGTACTGATTGAAGGATTTTCAAAAAGATCAACTGATTTTTTATCAGGACGTACCTCACAGAATAAAGTGGTTGTATTTCCGAAAGAAAATAAAAAAAAGGGTGAATATGTTCAGGTGCAAATGGAGCGATGTACCTCAGCAACACTCATTGGGAAAATCATTTAACAAAATTTAATTGTCTGTTGTTATTAATACTATTAACTTGCATCGTTAAATAAATTAAGGAACCATGAAACTCAGAGTCGTTTTTATCCTTTTGCTTTCTGTCATGGCGGGTGTAACATTATGCGGACAGAAAAGCAATAAAAAGATTAAGATTACAGGATATGTCACCGATGCCGCCCAGAGACCTGTTGTAGATGCCATTATAATGATTGATGATGAAAAAACCAACAATGCCACCAATAACAGGGGATTTTACAAAGTTAAAGTCAGGCCGACCGCTCAAAAAATTGGAGTATTTACTTTGACAGCCGGTATAAGTGAAGTTGCCATTGATGGAAAAACGAGGATCAATTTTGTATTTGAATCTGTAATTCCCTCAACGGCAGATAATCAGAACGATGTCCAAGATGAGGAAGAAATTAACATAGGTTACGGTACTGTAAAGAGGAGGAACCTTACTACTCCGGTTAATAAAATTGACGGAACCAATGAGAGATATGCTGCGTACACTTCAATTTATGATATGATACGCGGTGAGGTACCCGGTGTCACGGTAGCAGGCAAATCTATTACAATTCATGGTGTTAACTCTTACATGCTGAGCAGTGAACCACTCTTTGTTGTGGACGGGATGACTGTCAGTTCGATTGACGACATAATACCGCGGATGGTTAAATCGATTGAAGTTCTTAAAGGCTCTTCTGCTTCAATCTACGGATCAAGAGGTGCTAACGGGGTTATCCTTATTAACCTTTTTCGTTAAGGCAAATAAATAGTAACTGGTTTTATTTCCCTGATTTGATACTCAGCATTAGCTCCCTTAGCTGATGATCTGAGATTGCAGCAGGAGTATCAAGCATAATATCACGCCCAGAATTGTTTTTCGGGAAAGCAATAAAATCACGTATCGAATCCTGACCTCCGAAGAGGGCAACCCATCTGTCGAACCCAAAAGCAATACCTCCATGCGGAGGTGCTCCGTATTTGAAAGCATCAAGAAGAAATCCAAACTGATTATTAACTTCCTCTTCACTGAAACCCAGCACCCTGAACATAAGTCTCTGGATCTCCGTATCAGATATTCTCACTGAGCCTCCCCCAATCTCCACACCGTTTATCACAAGATCATATGCATTGGCCCTTACTTTACCCGGATCTTTTTCCATAAGGTGAAGGTCTTCAGGTTTTGGTGAAGTAAACGGATGATGCATTGCATAAAATCTTTTTGTTTCCTCATCCCATTCGAGAAGAGGAAAGTCAACTACCCACAAAGGCACAAATTTCTCTTTGTCCCTCAGTCCCAGACGGTTTCCCATTTCAAGACGCAGTTCCGACAGTGCCGCCAGAGTTTTGTTTCGTTCACCAGCCAGTATCAACATCAGATCCCCGGGTTTTGCGTTCATTTTAAAAGCCCACTTACCTAGTTGCTCCTGAGTATAATACTTATCAACCGACGATTTTAATGTCCCATCCGGATTATATTTAACAGCAACAAGACCTTTTGCCCCTGTCTGAGGTCTTTTTACTAACTCTGTCAGTTCATCGATCTGTTTTCTAGTGTATTCAGAACACTGACCGGCACAAATTCCTCCGATATATTCCGAAGAGTCAAAAACATCAAAGTTGTAACCTTTTGCTACGGTAGTCAGATCAGTAATTCTCATCTCAAAGCGAAGATCAGGCTTATCTGTTCCATATTCCTCCAGCGCTTCATGAAACGGGATCTTCCTGAACGGTTCATTGATCTCAATCCCTTTTATTTGCCTGAAAAGATATTTAGCCAGTCCCTCAAATGTATCCAGAATATCATCCCGTTCCACAAATGACATCTCACAGTCTATCTGTGTAAACTCAGGTTGCCTGTCAGCCCGCAGATCCTCATCCCTGAAACACTTTACTATCTGAAAATATCTGTCAAATCCTGACACCATTAACAATTGCTTAAGTGTTTGGGGCGATTGTGGTAGTGCATAAAAGGTTCCGGGTTGCATCCTTGAAGGGACTACAAAATCGCGTGCTCCTTCTGGTGTTGATTTGATCAGAACAGGTGTTTCAATCTCAATAAATCCAATGGAATCCATATACTTCCGAACCTCCTGTGCCACCTTGTGACGTAATATAATGTTGTTTTTAATGGAAGTTCTTCTTAGGTCCAGATAACGGTATTTCATCCTCAGTTCTTCTCCTCCGTCTGTATCCTCTTCAATTGTAAACGGAGGTATTTCACTCCTGTTCAGTATTATTAATTCAATAACATCAATCTCTATCTCACCTGTTGGTATTTTAAGGTTTTTATTACTGCGCTCCCTGACTAATCCTTTTACCTGAATAACATATTCCCTTCCAAGCTTTCGTGCTTTCTGACATAATTCAACTTTTTCTTCCATGTTAAAAACAAGCTGTGTTATCCCGTAACGGTCGCGAAGATCAACAAATGTCATTCCGCCAAGATCTCTTGATTTCTGCACCCATCCACATAAGATAACATCTTGCCCAACCGAGTTTAAATTCAACTCACCGCATGTATGTGTTCTGTACATCTTTTCTTTGATAGATTTCAGCAAAAATAAGAAAATTATCAGATTGGCAAGAGATCAGAAAATCTCGTTTTTATTCCTACTTTTATAATATTTATAAAAACGGTCATGAACCGGGATCCAGATGAGAAGTATATGAAAGTCGCGCTGGATGAGGCATTGAAAGCATTTGATAAACAAGAGGTTCCTGTTGGTGCAGTGGTGGTATGTAATAGTATCATTATAGCCCGGGCTCATAATCTTACCGAGACCCTCAGAGATCCAACCGCCCATGCCGAAATGCAGGCTATAACAGCAGCATCTGATTACCTGGGAGGCAAATATCTGACTGACTGTACTATCTATGTTACAATTGAACCATGCGCCATGTGTGCGGGTGCTATCGGCTGGAGTCAGCTATCTCGACTTGTTTATGGAGCACCTGACAAAAAAAAGGGATATACAGGAATCAAAGGCAACCTGCTCCATCCAAAAATTAAAATCAAAGCCGGTATATTGGAAAAAGAGTGTAGTGAATTGATAATGAAATTCTTTAAGGCAAGACGATAAGAATAAAAAGAGCTTCCGGTACCCTGCAGCCTTTTTACACAGTAATTTAAGGTTATTTAAAAAAAACAGATTAAGTTTACAAAAATTAGCCGAGATGACCTTCAATAACAGCAAAACTATCATTAGCCTCAGAATCAGATTGTTCGCTGCCACAGTATTATTACTGATCTATATTGTTCTTGCATATGTGGCAAAACTGATAAAATTCCCGGTGCTTGGGATGAATGATACTGCATGGACTTTAATTCTGGTCGGATGTTATTTTATTATTGCATTCCTGCCGATGTTTCTCAGTTACCAGTACATCTTCTTCTCCGATGATGGAGACAGCATAGTCATCCGATATTTTTTTTCCGGTATGGTCGGTGGCAGAAAGAACTCTGTTGAGATAAGCAAAAAAACATTCTCCACTTATAAGATTGACTCAAAATTTTTTGGACTGAAACAAAGTATAATACTCTATCAACGTTATAGAGAAGGAATAGCAAAATACCCGCCTATCTATATAAGCGTACTTAAAAGAGAGGAAAAAGCCAAACTGCTCCGGTGTCTCGATCAATATGTTCCAAAAGCGTGAGGGTTATCATTCATTTATATGAGTTACGTCATTTTTAATGTTAAACCTGTAGATCAACTTTGGATCTCCTGACCCTGATTACTAACATAAAATAGAAATAATGAATGTCGATAAAATTATGAACAACCTCGAAAAGAAACATACCGGAGAGGTTGAATATTTACAGGCAGTAAGAGAGGTGCTTGAGTCGATTGAGGAGGTTTATAATGAAAATCCCCAGTTTGAATCTTCAAATATTATTGAAAGGATTGTTGAACCTGATCGCGTTTTAGTGTTTAAGGTTCCGTGGGTAGATGATGATGGTAATGTAAAATTAAACCTTGGTTACCGTATCCAGTTCAATAATGTTATTGGTCCATATAAAGGAGGTCTTCGCTTTCACCCCAGTGTAACCCTGTCGATCCTTAAATTCCTCGGATTTGAACAGATCTTTAAGAATGCTCTTACCACCCTGCCTATGGGTGGCGCAAAAGGGGGTTCTGATTTTGATCCTAAAGGCAAGTCAAATTCGGAGATTATGCGTTTCTGCCAGTCATTTATGCTGGAACTCTGGAAACACATCGGACCTGAAACTGATGTTCCGGCTGGTGATATAGGTGTCGGAGGACGTGAAATAGGTTTTTTATATGGAATGTACAAGCGTCTCACAGGTGATCATACAGGTGTACTTACCGGTAAAGGGAGCAACTGGGGAGGTTCGCTGATCCGCCCGGAATCCACAGGTTTTGGCTGTGTATATTTTGCTCAGGAAATGCTTGCTACAAAGGAAGAAGCTTTCAAGGATAAAAGGATAGCAATAAGTGGTTTCGGCAATGTTGCCTGGGGGGCAGTCACTAAAGCAACTGAACTGGGGGCTAAAGTAGTCACTCTTTCGGGCCCGGATGGCTATATATACGATCCTGATGGTGTTTCTGGCAGAAAAATTGAATTTATGCTTGAACTTCGTGCTTCAAATGAAGATATTGTTAAACCATACTCCTATGCTTTTGAGGGAGTCGAATTTCATGAAGGTAAGCGACCATGGGAAGTAAAGGTTGATATTGCCATGCCCTGTGCCACCCAGAATGAACTGGACGCAGAAGATGCACAGAAACTGGTTGATAACGGGTGCATCTGTCTTTGTGAAGGAGCAAACATGCCTTGCACACCGGAAGCCATAGAAATCATCCAGGGTAACGGGCTGCTGTTTTCACCCGGGAAAGCATCCAATGCGGGTGGAGTTGCCACATCAGGTCTTGAGATGACACAAAATGCGATGAAACTGAGTTGGGGCAGCAAGGAAGTTGATAAACGGCTCCATGAGATCATGTGCAATATTCATAGTCAGTGTGTCAAATATGGAAAACGGAGTGATGGTTATATAGACTACGTTAAGGGAGCAAATGTTGCCGGATTCCTGAAAGTGGCAAATTCAATGCTCGATATGGGAGTGATCTGATACCCCTCACCAACCTCCGCCACCAAAAAAAATGTAGGAACACCATAATAAAAAATGTAGGAACGCAATGCATTTCATCCCTACATTTTTTATATTTGTACATGTCTCAAACTCTCGTGCTATGTCAGAAATATCTCTGAAGCATAAAATTGCTCTGGGGCTTATTCCACGTATTGGTGATATAAATGCCCGCAAACTTGTTTCCTATTTCGGAAACGTGGAAGCCATCTTTAGTGAACCTTACAGGAATCTGGTAAAAATACCCGGCATAGGAACCGGTATTGCAAAATATATCAGCGAAAGATCTTATCTCGACACTGCAGAAAAAGAAGCTGAATATGTTGAGAAAAATAATATAAAAACCTTTTTCTACCTCGATAATGATTATCCTTTCAGGCTCAGGCAATGTGATGATTCTCCGGTAGTGTTTTATTTCCGAGGAAACTGCGATCTGAATGCTTCCAAGATACTCAGTGTTGTCGGAACACGCAACGCCACATCGCAGGGAAAAGAGATATGCGAAAAAATTATCACGTCCCTGGGAGCGTATTACCCTGACCTTATTATTGTCAGCGGTCTGGCTTATGGTATTGATATAACATCACATAAAGCAGCTCTTGCAAGCAATTTAAAAACCATAGGAGTTCTGGGCCATGGATTTAAAACAACCTATCCTTCCATTCACAGGTCAGTTGCCAGCGCAATGATGCAACAGGGTGGTCTGTTGACAGATTTTGTTTCCGATGCTCTGCCGGAGCGCAATAATTTTATTAAAAGAAACCGCATAATTGCCGGTCTGTCAGACGCCACACTGATCATCGAGTCAGGTATAATGGGTGGAGCACTTATAACCGCCGATATTGCTAATTCATATAACCGTGATGTTTTCGCTGTTCCCGGAAGACCCGGGGATCAATGGTCAGCAGGGTGCAACAGCCTCATTAAAAACAACAAAGCTGCACTTGCAGAGTGTGCTGACGATATTGAGTACTTTCTTAACTGGAAACCTGAAAAAGCAAAAACAGTTGTTCAGAAAACCCTGTTTTCCGACCTTGATGAAACAGAAAAACTGATATATGAATTATTGATGAAAGAAGGAGAACTGACCATTGATAATATCTGCAGAACTCTTGAAATTCCGGTTAATAAATTATCATCCATACTCCTTCAGATGGAGTTTAAAGGCATACTCAAATGCTACCCGGGTAATCTGTACCGGACTGTCTGAAATAATTAAGCCTACTGATAGGGTATTTCTTTTGTTTTTATAAATTTAGCACTTCAATAAATCTTTAAAATATATTGTCTTTATGGATCCAAAAGTACAACAATTCATGGCTATGATAAAAGCCAAAAATCCGGGTGAAAATGAGTTTCATCAGGCTGTTCAGGAAGTTGCTGAATCCCTTATACCCTTTATTGAAAAGAATCCTAAGTATAAGCACTCAAAAATAATGGAGAGGATAGCTGAACCAGAACGGACTATCATCTTCAGGGTACCCTGGTTTGATGACAAAGGAGAGATTCAGATCAACCGTGGATTCAGAATAGAGATGAACAGTGCGATAGGACCCTATAAGGGAGGTCTCAGGTTCCACCCCACAGTAAATCTCGGGATACTGAAATTCCTTGCTTTTGAGCAGGTTTTCAAAAACAGCCTTACAACTCTCCCCATGGGTGGAGCAAAAGGAGGTTCTGATTTTGATCCTAAAAGTAAGACCGATAATGAAGTAATGAGGTTTTGTCAGAGCTTCATGACTGAACTCTTCAGGCATATAGGGCCTGACACTGATGTTCCTGCAGGCGACATAGGTGTTGGTGGCCGGGAAATAGGATACCTCTTTGGTCAGTATAAAAGACTTAAAAACGAATTTACCGGTGTTCTTACCGGTAAAGGTATTGAATGGGGAGGCTCATTGATCCGCCCTGAAGCTTCAGGATACGGGGCTACCTATTTTGCGCAGGAAATGCTTGCCACTCGCGGCGACAGTCTTAAGGGAAAAACTGTATGTATCTCAGGATCAGGAAACGTAGCTCAGTATGCAACAGAAAAAGTGACCGAGCTGGGAGGCAAAGTTGTCACTCTTTCCGATTCAAACGGATTTATTTACGATCCGAAAGGTATTGATAAAGAGAAGCTGGATTATGTGATGGATCTTAAAAATGTCAGGAGGGGAAGAATAAAGGAATATGCTGAAAAATACGGCGTTGGGTATTTTGAAGGTAAAAGACCCTGGATGATAAAGTGCGAGATCGCGATGCCGAATGCAACACAGAATGAAATAAACGGGGAAGAAGCAAAATTGCTTGTAAAAAACGGATGTATATGTGTTTCCGAAGGAGCAAATATGCCTTCAACACCTGACGCAGTGGGAGTGTTCCTGGATGCTCAGATTCTCTATGGACCAGGAAAAGCTGCCAATGCCGGTGGAGTCGCCACCTCAGGACTTGAAATGACACAAAACTCAATGAGGTTACCATGGTCGCGCGAAGAAGTTGATAACAGGCTCCATACAATCATGAAAAATATTCACGATACATGCCTGAAATACGGGAAGAAGGAAGATGGATTTGTCAATTACGTTAATGGTGCCAATATAGGTGGTTTTGTAAAAGTTGCCGATGCAATGATAGCCCAGGGAGTTGTTTGATGCAATTAATCGATACACATACTCATATCTATCTCCCGGAATTTGATAACGACAGGGATGAGGTAATAAAAAGATCTGTTAACTGCGGAGTCGTAAAACTTCTTATGCCTAATATTGATCTGCAATCAATTGAAACTATGCTCTCAGTCGGGAGCAGATACCCGGGCATCTGTTTACCCATGATAGGTCTGCATCCCACATCTGTAAAAGATGACTATGGTTACCAGCTCGATCAGATGGAGTTACTCTTAACACAACACAAATTTATAGCTATAGGTGAAACAGGTATAGATCTCTACTGGGATAAGACTCATTTAAAAGAACAGATGAGTGCGTTAAAGCGGCAGGTTGAATTTGCAATAAAATCATACCTGCCTGTGGTAATTCATTCAAGAGACTCTTTTCCTGAAGTTTTCGAAACACTTGAAGAATTCAGGGGTGAAAAACTGAAAGGTGTTTTTCATGCTTTTTCGGGCACTATAAAGGACGCTGAAAGGGCATTGGAAATGGGATTTAAGCTTGGTATAGGAGGAATGATTACTTTTAAGAACTCAGGACTGGATAAGGTCGTTAAAGAAATCGGACCTGAACACTTAATACTTGAAACAGATTCTCCATATCTGGCTCCGGCTCCGCACAGAGGGAAAAGGAACGAAAGTTCATACTTAGTCCTGATAAACAGTAAGCTTGCTGAGATTACAGGTTTGAGTGAAGAACAAACGGCATCACTTACATATTCAAATTCATCTGATCTTTTTAATATTTGAAATAACTACATGAAAGACAAAAAGGAGGTTTCCATTCTGCTTATTTACACAGGCGGAACTATCGGAATGGTTCACGATCCCGTCACCGAATCGCTTATTCAAATTGATTTCAGGCATATTACGGATCATGTACCCGAGCTTCGTAAGTTTGGATACGATATACAATCATTCTCATTTGATCCGGTTAAGGACTCTTCTGATATTGACCCGGTTATATGGGTAAAAATAGCTGAAGCAATAGAAAAGAACTATAACGATTTTGATGGATTTGTTGTGCTGCACGGGACCGATACGATGGCTTATTCGGCTTCAGCAATGAGTTTTATGCTTGAAGGTCTCGAAAAACCTGTAATATTCACCGGGTCGCAGTTACCCATAGGTCTTTTACGGACTGACGGCAGGGAAAACCTTATTACCTCAATTGAGATTGCAGCAACAATGGAGCATGGCAAACCTGTTGTGCCTGAAGTTTGTATTTATTTTGATAATAAACTTACACGTGGTAACCGTACCACAAAGTTCAGTGCGGAACATCTGAATGCTTTTAATTCTCCAAACTATCCTCCCCTGGCAGGCGAGATTAGTTGACTGGATATATTTTAAAAATATTTTTGTAATTTTCGCCACCAGCTTCAAATGGTTACTATCTTCTTCAGGAGAGATGCAGGAGTGGTTGAACTGGCGCGCCTGGAAAGCGTGTGTGCCTCAAAAGGGTACCGGGGGTTCGAATCCCCCTCTCTCCGCAAAGCTTTTATGAATCCCGCCAACGGCGGGATCATTTATTTAACCGAAATCCCGTCGAAAGCTTGCTTTCGTAAGGGATTAAGGAAAAATAAATGATAATCCGTAGGATTCATTTAAGCTTTGCATGATACTCCAAAAGGGATCACGCCCGAACGAAGTGAGGGCGTAATCCCCAGGATAGACGAACCAGACTTGCCTGAGGAGGAGTACAGATGAAAAACAAAAAGACCAAATGAGTGAAACGAATTTGGAGTAATTTGGAGTTGCAGGATTACCCAAAAGGGATCACGCCCGAATTGCATGAGGGCGTAATCCCTTAGAATCCTGAACTCACCCCCAAGCCCCCTTCAAATTCAGTATCGTGTTTCAACCTTTTCTTCGTAAGGTTCAGGAGATTTTTAACAAAGCCTGAAAGCAATTCGGTACGCTCATATGCACGCCTGGCAAATTCTTCCTGTACTTCATTAAGGGGGCCTGTTGCACTTGATCGCATTACCTCTATACAACTAAGAATGGCTGCAACATGCCCTTTAATATCATGTGTTACCCTAAGTACATATTCATTCTTTACCTTATCCTTGTTTTCTAATTCAAAATTAGTTTTAACATAGGTTTCTTCACTTTTTATTGATTTGGAGATGATCATATGTGAAAGGAAGACTACCAGTATTGAAGTGCAGGCAAAGACAAATCCGGTCCCATAAACATACATAATGTTTTTATAAAGATCGTGGGAAACATAACCTTCAAGGGAATAATGAGGAATGATGGAATAGCATTCCAAAAGTGCTAATGAAGCTACCAAAATAAGTGTAAAAACAGCATATATATAACTTTGAAGTGTTGAAAATATTGAGCTTGCGATAATCAGATGAAAGAAATAAAATAATCAGATGAAAGAAATAAAAGAGAATCAGAGGATTTTCTATTCCACCTGAATAATGTAGAATAAGTGTCAGAAGAATCAGATCGGTTATTATCTGGAAATGAATTTCACGTTTGATTTTTTGGATTACTTTACCACTACCTTCTTTTTTTATTCGCTGCAGAATAATTCTATGAAGAACATTTAACGCTAAAAGAATAACAGAAAGGATATATATTGATATTTCCTGGATTGAAATATTGAGTAAATGCCTGACTACCAGGCTTAAAACAATTAAAATGGTTATAGCAATCCATCTGATCCTTATGAACCATTTAGTGAAATGAATATGTGCCGGAACTAGTTTGGTATCCATTAGGTATTAGTTTTATAATATTAGAAGATTACATTCGGCAAAAGGGTAAAGTTTAATTATTTATGACTAAACAACTAAAAGTAAAAATTGTCCTTTATAATTCCATCGGAATTGCCCTGGGTCCTGAGAAGAGCCCATCCGTCAGAAGTTCGGGATAAGTAGTTTATTTACAGTCAATAACAGAACAATTTCACGGGTTTCTTTGTTTCATTAGTAAAGAAAGGAGACGGGTAAAATGGAAAAATTCTTTGATTATTTTGACAGCCGGCACAGGGAATCAATCCTCAATAAACCTGCCGGCAACGATGGTCCTGTTATTAAACTATCAAGACAAACCGGATGTGATGCACGCCAGGTAGCTGAGAATATTGTGGATAGCCTGAACCGTAAAGGCAGTACTTCAAAATGGAGGTGGGTGATAAAGACATTATATATGACATAGCCAAAGAATTAAACACAAATATCGAGCGGATGGAGAATTTTTATTAGGGTATAGAACTGTCAAATATGGACTTATTTATTTTGTTCACACTTTTCTTTGCACTGTAATTCAAGACATTAAGACATTGGAATAATAGTAAAAATTTCGTCATGCATTTAGAATAAAAATATATCTTTGCATGAATGTGAACTAGTTTATATGAATGTTAATTAGTCAAGGTAAATGATCATTCTGAGAAATAAAGGGAGGTGGTTATACCACTCCGGCGAAGACTGGTCAATTTATCCGTTTTTCCATCTGAATGTTTTTTAGTTGAATTTAACATACTTGATCATGACAAAAATTAATCTAACACTTGACAATTTAAATGAAGCCTTTCCTGAAAATTTTACACAAGAGCAGTTGGCCAAAGCCAAGACCTTTTTTTTACAGCAGCTTGCCCAGCTTTCACATGAATTTTACAAAGGCAAAATGCAAACTATTCCCAAAGCTCCACTTATCGGATTCAATTGGTTTAATGTCTGGTATACACCTGGAGTGTCAAGAATTTCAACTGAAATTCGTGACAACAACGATATTTCTTACGAATTATCCAATCGGGGTAACCTTGTGGCTGTGGTAAGCGATTCCACAAGAGTATTGGGTGATGGTAATGTTACGCCTCCCGGTGGATTAGGTGTAATGGAAGGTAAGGCCTTTCTGATGAAATATCTTGGGGGAGTGGATGCAATAGCACTATGTGTTGATAGCCGTGACAAAAACGGTAAAAATGATCCTGACAAGATCATTGATTTTGTTAAAATGCTGCAATATAGTTTTGGTGGTATAAATCTGGAAGATATTTCCTCGCCAAACTGCTATAAGGTACTTGATACTCTCAGGGGAGAGTGCATAATACCTGTCTGGCACGACGATGCACAGGGAACAGCATGTGTTACTCTTGCTGCATTAATTAATGCCATTAAGCTGGTGAACAAGAAAATGGAGGATGCAAAAATTGTGCTTCTTGGAGCCGGTGCATCCAATACATCTGTTGCACGGATCATGTTTAAAGCCGGTGTTGATCCAGCAAAAACCATAATGATCGATTCAAAAAGAGGCTTGCACAAAAACCGAAAGGATATAGAGGATGATACAAGGTTTTATCCAAAATGGGAAGTTTGTCAGGCTACTAACCCCAATTGTGTTGACACACTGGAAGAAGCCCTGAAAGGAGCTGATGCACTCATTGCCCTTTCCAAACCGGGACCTACCGGTTTTAATCCCGCGTTGATAAAGAGTATGGCTGACAAGCCCATTGTATTTGCTTGCGCAAACCCTGTACCTGAAATTTACCCCTATGAAGCCAAAGAAGCCGGTGCCTTCATAACTGCTACAGGACGTGGTGATTTTCCCAATCAGGTGAACAATTCTCTCGGATTTCCAGGCATCCTGAAAGGGGCATTGCTTACAAATGCCAGTGCAATTACCGATGAAATGGCGATTGCAGCTTCACATTCCCTTGCAAAATTTGCTGAAAAACGGGGTATAATACCCGATAATATCATACCTACCATGGAAGAGCACGGTGTGTTCCCTCAAGAAGCAGCGGATGTGGCAATGCAAGCAATTAAAGACGGTGTGGCACGTAGAAACTTCACATGGGATGAGGCCTACAAGCAAGCACAAACAGATATTGAGCTTGCAAGAAGTATGACCCAGAGACTTATGAAGGATGGGTTTATTAAGCAACCTCCTGCCGGAATGGTTGAAAAAGCACTTGAATGGGCTATAGAGCAGGTTTCATAAGTGTAGTTTAATGGTACGTTGAACGTTACCACGGGATAAAAGTTTCAGAATCCAGTGTCACAAGCAAATTAGTTTGGAATGGTGTAAATCTGCGACAATTAAAAAAAGGCGATAACTACAGCAACAAAATTTCACAAATCACACTAGAACATACTACAAGGAATTGCTAAGTTATCATGTAGTCAAGAGTTTAGTCGGCTGAATTTTCAGCAAACTACCTGTCTTGATAATGAAGGGAGGGAACAGCCAGTGGTAGAAATGACCAGGGATGGGTTCTGCCTTTTGTCATTTGAACACACGATTCCTATAAAACGAAATCCTAAAGAAAAAAATAGACGTAAAAGTCAGTTTTTATGCTTAATTTTAAGTTTATGAATTAATCAGGTTAAATTAGCTGTAGTAAATTTTGGTAAAAAGATCTGTATATTTCCACTATAAATCTTTTTTGATTATTAGCGGTGAGTGTATAAATTACAGTTTTTATAGATGGTTGAAAAAAAATATGAAGAATGCCAAATAATCTAATAAAGTTAATACCCAGAAAATATTATGTGTGATACTTGTGGTTGCGGTCAGCCAGATAGTTCATATACTATCATTAGATCCGGTGAAAAAATAAATCATCATGAAAAGGATAATTATTCTCACCATCATACTCATGAACATGATGATGAATACAATCATCATTCACACAAAATCGTGATTGAGCAGGATATTCTGCAAAAGAATAATTTAATTGCTGAAAGAAACCGGGGTTATTTTGAAGCAAAAAATGTTTTAACATTAAATTTAGTAAGCTCACCGGGCTCAGGAAAAACCTGCCTTATTGAAAGAACAATAAAAGATTTGAGTAAAGAAATAAATTACTTCATTATCGAAGGCGACCAGCAAACAATGCTTGATGCTGAACGCATCCAAAAAGCTGGTGCTCCTGTTGTTCAGATAAATACAGGGAACGGATGTCATCTGGATGCCGATATGATAAATAATGCGATTAAAAAACTTGAAATAGTCAACCGTTCCGTCTTAATCATAGAAAATGTTGGTAATCTTGTATGTCCTTCATTATTTGATTTAGGGGAATCGTTCCGAATTGTTATTATCAGCGTTACAGAGGGAGACGACAAATCCCTGAAATATCCAACAATGTTTCATAGTTCAAATCTTTGTATCATTAATAAGACAGATTTACTTCCGTACGTTGATTTTAATGTAAAAAAATGTAAAGAGTTCGCTTTAAGAATAAATCACCATTTACAATTTTTTGAAATGTCGGTAAAAAGCGGGGAAGGAGCTCTAACAGGTGTTTATTCTGTCTCGCTCAGGAATATTTTTCTGTCTTCAATAGCAAACCTGTCCTGAATAAAGTGGATTATTTCATTTGCTGAAGATTCCACAGGCTTATTGGTGACATCAATTACAGTAAACCCCCTGCGTTTGAAAATATCGTCGGCAGCAAGTAATTCTTTATTTATGGTTCTGATATCAAGATACGATTCTGAGTTAAAATTACCCATCTGGGCCACTCTCCGTTTTCTCTGTTCAAAAAGATTAGAGACGTCTATCGTGAGTCCGAAAACCCGTAGCTTATCTACCATAAACAGTTCATCCGGAGGCTGAATATCTTTGATAATAGGTACGTTAGCCACTTTCCAACCGAATAAGGCAAGATAGATACTCAAAGGGGTTTTTCCGGTTCTCGAAACTCCCGTAAGCACAATATCTGCATGAATTATATTATTGAGATTCATCCCATCATCTGTTGCCAGGGAGAATTCAATAGCGGCAACCCGGTCAAAATAATCCTGGTTGATCTTCCTGTATAGACCAGGCACCTGAATAGGCTCAGCACCTAATTCAGTTGTGAGATAATCAGAAAGAGGACCCATCAGATCAAAATGAGGAACATTATATTCTTTACATAAGTTGGTAAGAATAATACGCATCCCTTTATTAACCATAGTATGAACTATGATGCTATTATTATTCTTCGCCTTTAAAACAGCTGCAAGAACCTGATCTTTCGAATGTATGTCTGATTCAATGGTTGTCGGTACTTTAAAATCGGGGAACTGAACAAGAATCGATTTAACAACGGCTTCACCTGTAATTCCTTTACCACCCGAAACGATATAGATATTTGGAATACTCATTTTCTTATATATGACTATCGGTAATCAATAACAAAAATAAACTAGTGCTTGAACCGGAGCAAAGCGGAGCTCGACGAAGTCGGTTCTTCGCACCCTTTAGGGTCAGGGGCTAACGAAAAAAATCAATAAAATTATGTTATTGATTCCAAGTACTCATTTTCTTTTATTACAGTTGTAAAGATAATCATTTTTCTCATGAAATCATAACGTTACATAACTAGTCTGAAATCAAAGTACTGATCCTGATAAGTAAAGAGATGCATTTCTTGCATTATGTGAAACTGGATTAATGATAAGTGTAATGGTTCGATGCCATACCAACCAAACCCTACAGTACGTAATTTGACCTTAGCCTGGCTTTCACACCGGGAGTCGCATAGCCATGTCTGGAGATTGAAAAAATAAATGCTATTTTAGAAGGCAGTAGGTATAAGGCGGAGGGTAGCATTTTATGTCAGCCCCTTTTTCAGATGATTGCATTAAGTTTTTTTCGTTCAGCTATCTTTCGGATTATTTTTTTTCGTACATTGCAATTATCAGTTCAGCTAAAATAAAAGAAAAAATAAAGGGAGAAAATGACATCTGGAGTTATCAGATCAGTTAATGGCAAATTGCATATTCCTGAAAATCCGATTATCCCGTTTATTGAAGGAGATGGAACAGGACCTGATATATGGAAAGCTTCAGTGCAGGTCTTTGATGCGGCAGTTAAAAAAGCCTATAATGGAAAAAGGAAAATAACATGGAAAGAGGTTCTTGCCGGGGAAAAAGCTTTTAAAACTTCAGGTAACTGGTTACCGGAAAAAACCCTTACAAGTTTCAGGGAATACTTGGTCGGTATAAAAGGGCCATTAACAACTCCGGTGGGTGGAGGCATGCGTTCTCTGAATGTTGCACTGCGTCAGCTGTTGGATTTATATACATGTTACAGGCCGGTTAGATATTTCAACGGTGTGCCGAGCCCGGTCAAAAATCCCGAAAAAGTAAATATGCATATCTTCAGGGAAAACACCGAAGATATTTATGCCGGTATTGAATACCTTAATGGAAGCCCTGAAGCTGATAAGCTTAAAAAGTTTCTTATTGGAGAGATGGGAGTCAAATCGATCAGGTTTCCGGAAACTTCCTCGATCGGAATTAAACCTGTTTCAGTTGAAGGCACTGAACGTCTTGTCAGACAGGCAATAATATTTGCAATCAGGAAAAAACTGCCATCTGTCACTCTGGTACATAAAGGAAATATAATGAAGTACACGGAAGGTGCTTTCATGAAATGGGGTTATGCCCTGGCTGAAAAAGAATTTGGCGATAAAGTCTTCACTCGGAATCAGTATGAGAAAATCTCCAAAGATAAAGGGGAAGCAGCGGCCAATGAAGCATTAAAGCGGGCTGAATCATCAGGCAAAGTGATTATTAAAGATGTTATTGCTGATGCATTCCTTCAGCAAATTCTTACACGACCTGCCGAATATTCGGTTATTGCCACATTGAATCTTAACGGGGATTATATTTCCGATGCCCTCGCAGCCATTGTTGGCGGAATAGGAATTGCACCAGGGGCGAACATCAATTTTGAAACAGGACATGCCATATTTGAAGCTACTCACGGGACAGCCCCAAAATATGCAGGGCAGGACAAAGTAAATCCTGGATCATTAATCCTCTCAGGAGCATTAATGTTTGAATATCTCGGATGGGATGAAGTTGCACAGAATATAATTGAAGGACTTGAACTGACAATACAAAGTAAAAAAGTAACATACGATTTTCACAGGTTAATGGAGAATGCAATTTTGCTCAGAACCTCTGAATTTGCTGATGCTATCATTTCCACCTTTGAATCATAAAACCTTAAATATCTATGCCATGGAAGACAAAAAATTCTTATCCCTGTTAAATGATTCAATTAGGCAGTCATGTAAAATGGAACACGAAATTTTTAAAAAATATGATGTTAAACGAGGTCTTAGAAATAAAGATGGGACCGGTGTTCTGGTCGGTCTTACCAATATTGGTGAGGTTGTCGGGTATAAAAAAGAAAATGACAAGGTTATTCCTATACCCGGCCAGTTATTTTATCGGGGAATACATATTGAAGATATCACGCAGGGATTTCAGAAAGATGACCGCCATGGATTTGATGAAACAGTGTTTCTTTTACTGACCGGTAGGCTTCCGAATAGAGAGGAGCTGGAAAAATTTTCTGCTCATATGGCTTCACTCCGAACGCTACCAGATCATTTTATCAAGGATATGATTCTGTCTATGAAAGGCAAGGATGTGCTCAATATACTTTCACGTTCCATACTGGGGCTTTATGTTCTGGATGATGACCCTGCTAATATCTCATTACCTAACATGATTAAACAAACACTCAATATCATAGCAAAGTTTCCATCGATCATTGCATATTCTTATCAGGCGTTTAACCATGCTTACCAGGGGGGTCCTTTAATAATCCGGTATCCGAAAACAAATCTTACTACTGCAGAAAATTTTCTCTATATGGCAAAAGGCGAAGGCGCTCAATTCACCAAGCTTGAAGCTGATATTCTTGACCTGGCGCTTGTTCTTCATGCCGAGCATGGTGGAGGTAATAACTCGACATTCACAATCAGGGTAATCAGTTCCAGCGAAACCGATATTTATTCTGCCGTTACAGCTGCAATCGGCTCATTGAAAGGACCATTACACGGAGGTGCAAACCTGAAAGTTCTGGATATGATGAATGATGTAAAAAGAAATGTAAAAAACTGGAAGGACCAAACTGAAGTTGAACAATACCTTTTGAAAATATTGAATAAACAGGCATTCGACAAAACTGGGAAAATATACGGCCTGGGACATGCAGTATATACAATTTCAGATGCCCGGGTAGCACTATTAAGAGAAAAAGCAAGGGATCTGGCTATTGAGAAAAACATGTATGATGAGTTTCTGCTTTATGAGATGGTTGAAAAAATTGCACCCAGGGTATTTAAAATATTCAAAGGTGAACAATCAGAAAAAGTTGTAAGTGTTAACGTTGATTATTATTCAGGGTTTGTTTATTCCTGTATTAATATGCCAAAGGAGCTTTTTACTCCTCTCTTTGCAATGGCAAGAATTGCAGGATGGTGTACCCATCGCATTGAAGAATTAACATTTTCCGCAAAACGTATAATACGACCTGCTTATAAAAGTGTGTATAGCAAACAGGAATACATACCACTTGCAAACCGTAATTAACATATCTGATAATTAACTGATAAATAACATTATGAAGTATGTTATAGATAAAGACTTTGAAAAGGCATTTGATCTAGAACTGGAGGGTAATTTTAAGGAATCAGCTAAGCTTTTTGAAAAAAATCTGAAAGAACATCCTGACAGCATTCATCTTTTAATGGAATTAGCCGATATTTATTATATGCTGGGTGAAATGGCTAAATCAATCAGTTATTACGAAAAGATACTGAAGCTACAACCTAAAAGTGCCTATGTTTTATACAAGATGGGTGTTATATTATATCGCTCAACTTATTTTACCAAAGCAATCGCAGTTTTTAATAAAATCATTGATTCAGGTAAGTACCTTCCAATGACTTACTTGTGGTTGGGTTTATGCTATTATCATTTAGGAAAAAGTACAAAAAGTATCGAATCATATAGGAAATTACTTGAATACTGTCCCGAAACCATAATGTCTAACTATTATATGGGAATTGCCTTAAAAGCAACAGGAAAGTATGATGAAGCAATAGTACATTTTGAAAAACTTTTAAATCAATTTGACAAGCATGTTTCGGCTCTTTACCACCTTGGCAGAACCTATATGAAGAACTTTAACTACGAAAAAGCAAAAATCTATTTCAAAATGGTCATGGAGCTTGATCCGGAGAATACGAACGCATCAGAGATGTATAATTTTCTTTGCAGTGACTGAAAATGAATACCAGAATAGAAAATTGTCAGAAGTTTAATAAGATGCACTAAAGGATTTGTTCATTTTAAAATAATAACCGTTTCAATCTGGCCGGGAGCAGCCCTTTACATCGCTGGATTATGATTCAGGCGGCTTGGAAACCGGGAAGTTTATTCTACCTCCCAGACCGATCCTGAATTGAGAAGAGCATCCATATTCTTTATCTCAGAATCCTTCTGAATATCTTTTATCTGAGTCTCGACAGCCGTTTCACAGGTAGGCCAGGGTACAGCCCTTATAATTCCAAGTGCCACAGGGTATTCCGGATATCTCATATTGGCAAGCATGTAATGAATTCCCGGATTGCTTTCTTGGGCATCATGTACAAGAAGATCTTTTTCCGTAATGTCGTTTTCTCCGATACTTACCACTTTAAGTTTTAATCCGTCGAGAATCAGTCCGCTCCGGTTATCCTTACCAAAGATCATTGGTTCCCCGTGCTTCAGGATAATGGTTCTGTCATCCCGTACTTCTTTATCTGTCACAATATCATGTATTCCGTTATTAAAAATAACGCAATTCTGAAGCACCTCAATGACAGAAGTTCCTTTATGCTTTGCTGCCTCTATATAGATCCTGGTAGAAAGAGCGACATTGGTGTCGAAGGTTCTCGCGAAGAATTTACCTTTTGCTCCGATTACCAGTTCCCCCACTGAAAAAGGTTCTTCCAAGGTTCCGAAAGGAGAGGTTTTGGTAACGAGTCCTTTCGTTGAAGTTGGCGAGTATTGTCCCTTGGTAAGGGCGTATATTTCATTGTTAAACAAAATAATATTAATATCTATATTACGTCTTACCGTGTGAATGAAATGATTCCCTCCTATTGCCAGAGCATCACCATCGCCGGTGATCTGCCATACAGAAAGATCAGGGTTAGCAATCTTTACTCCGGATGCAATTGCTGAAGCTCTTCCGTGAATACCATGGAAGCCATATGTATTCATATAATAAGGAAACCTGGAAGAGCATCCAATGCCAGATACGAACGTAAATTTTTCTTTTGGTATACCAAGTTCAGACAAAGCTTTTTGCACTGAGCTCAGGATTGCATGGTCGCCACAACCGGGACACCATCTTACCTCCTGGTCGCTCTTAAAATCCTTCGGACTATATTGAATTAATTGTGTATCTGTCATTTTATTTACCCTCCAGTAATTTAATACAGTTATCTTTGATTTCTTTCACGGTAAAGGGAATTCCCTGGATTTTATTTAACTGATGATAAGTAAATTCCTGGAAATTCATTCTCAGGTAGCTGGCAAACTGGCCCAGGTTAATCTCACATACAATTATTTTTCTGAATTTACCGAACACTTCTCTCACGTTTTGAGGAAGAGGTTTTATATAGTTGAAGTTTGCAAGGCTAACCTTATATCCTTCACTTTGAAGTTCCCTGACTGCGGTTATCAGGTGTCCGTATACCCCTCCCCAGCCGACAACCAGAAGGTCGGCGGAGTCTTTGCCATATACTTTAAGATCGGGGACTTTCTCAACCACACGTGCAACTTTTTCTTCCCTGATCTTGACCATATACTCATGGTTCTCAGGGACATAAGATACAGTTCCCTTAATGGTTTTTTCAAGTCCCCCGATACGATGTTCCATTCCTGGAGTGCCTGCTATAGCCCAGAACCATGTCAGTCTTTTGTCATCGCGTTTATATGGAATATATGGTTCATCACTTTTTTTTACAAATGGCGGTTTTATTTCAGGAAGATCAGCCATTTTAGGTATGCACCATGGTTCTGATCCGTTTCCAAGGTATCCGTCAGTTAGCAAAATCACGGGAGTCATATGCTCAAGTGCAATCCTTGATGCCTCAAAAGCAAAGTCAAAACAATCGGATGGTGAGCTGGCAGCTATCACAACTACCGGACATTCACCATTCCTTCCGAACAGTGCCTGCATAAGGTCGGCCTGTTCGGTTTTGGCAGGTAATCCAGTTGATGATCCGCCTCTCTGAACATTTACCACGACAAGGGGAAGCTCGGCCATGACCGCCAGCCCGATAGTTTCCGACTTAAGTGCCAGACCCGGACCGGATGTGGTTGTGACGGCCAGGCAGCCAGCTCTTCAAGAATTCCTGTTGCAGGTGTAATAGGGTATGAACCAATAAACAGCTTAAGTCCGGCCTTTTCTGCTGCAGCAATAAAACCCCAGGCCGTAGCGGTATTTCCGTTTATATTCCTGTATCTCCCTTTTGCTATCGGGGAAGGACTGATTTTTACGGGGGCCAGAGTTTCAATCGTTTCGGCATAATAGTAACCGGCTCTCAGGGCAATTTTATTGACTTTTACTATTTCTGGTTTATTCTTAAATTTTTTGTCGCAATAATCTTCTGTATAATCCAGCTTCATGTTAAACATCCAGTATATCATACCCAGTGCAAACATATTTTTGGTTCGAAGAACGGATTTCGGATCCAGGCCGAAATCCTTAAGGGCTTCTTTTACCATCGAAGAAATCGGGACTGCAATAATGTTATAATCTTCTAGCTTTTCCTCTTTTATGGGATCTTGCAGGTAGCCGGCTTTTTCTATATTCTTTTCCGTAAAACTGTCTTTGTCATAAATGATTGTACCTCCCTCCTTTATCCACATGACATTGGCCTTAATAACTGCTGGATTCATTGCCAGCAGCACATCAGCGTAGTCGCCTGGAGTATTAATCTCAGAATAGCCCAGGTGTACAGTAAATCCGGAGACACCGCCCACTGTTCCCTGTGGTGCCCTTATCTCTGCAGGATAGTCTGGGAAAGTAGATAAATCATTTCCATACAAGGCAGCAGTGTCGGAAAAGAGCATTCCCGTCAGCTGCATTCCGTCACCCGAATCACCGGAAAACCGAATAACAACTTCGTCTTTTTCGATGACCTGTGTGATTTTTTGCCCATGATTTCTAATTATAGTTATTTAATTCCTTTTCTCTTGTACCGGCTATGCATAAAAATAAATGCATACAAAAACATACATATTTTCAATGCATCAGGTGAGTTTCTTACTCGGTATTCTCTCGTATGATTTGTAATTCCGGCAATTTTAATTCAGACACAAATTTACATATTTTTAAAATCGAAAATTCAAACAAAAAATACTATTCTCCATGATTTTAGTCATGTTTCCGTGACAGAAACACCTGTGGGAATTAAAGATAATGTGAAATGGGAGACAGGGGGGATGAGTACGTGAAGACCAGAGGGCCTTGGGGTGAGGACTGGGAGAGGGATTATTTCATTATCCATTTTTTATAATCTCATTTATCCTTTTGCAAACTTCCGGTATTGCATCAGTTATTTTTTTTGAAATAGAAGCAGTAACCTCTTCCGGAATATTTTCAACCTGACAAGCAATGATTATAACATCAACTTTACAAAAATCTTTTAATTCTTTTAACAGATTTGAAGTTGGAAGCTGATGCATAGAGAAATCATCAATCTTTTTTTCAGGAATTTCGTCTATTGGAAGTTCAAATATTTCACCGGGAGTTTTTCCAGCATCTATAGCATCAACTATGATAATTTTTTCTGGTTTTTTTTCACTAAGAGTAATATCAAACAGTATATTTCTTACACTGCTACCTGCATTTATTACACCTACATTTTCAGGAATATTATAATTTCTCTGGAGTTCTTCAGCGACATGAGGACCAAATCCGTCGTCACCGAACAAGATATTACCGCATCCTAAAATAAGAATTTTACTATTACAATAAAAAGGTATATTCTCCATAAAGAAACAAGCATAGTGTTAAATGTCTTGTTTCACTTAACCACTGTGCTTCTTATTTTAATTCTCTAGAAATTTTTCAGTGTATCAAGCAATTCGCCTTTGTTATCTACAATATTAATCTTAACCGCAAGTCGTCCGTCAAGATCATGAGTTGCACAGGAAAGACAAGGATCATAAGCTCTGTAGCACATTTCAATTTTGTTTATTAATCCCTGGTCATACTTCCCGTCTTTTATCAGGTCAATTGCTGCTCTTTTAACTGACATATTTATAGGAGCATTGTTATGAGTCGTGCCCAATGATAAAGAAGAGTCAACTGAACCGGTCGCAACCACAACAGACGGAATTTTTATTGCCGGAACATGTGTCGCCCCGAAGGATATTCCGGATTCAGTTGCCCAGGCAAGAGCTGCTGCAGCAAGGATCCTGGCAAGAATAGCCAAAGAGAAGATAGAGGTTGACGCTCTATATTCAGAAGTAAATGAAGAATTATGCTCGGGATGCCGGTTCTGTAACCAGCTTTGTCCATTTAATGCTATTGAGTTTAATGAAGAAAAAAGACAGAGTCATATTATCAGTGTTTTGTGTAAAGGATGTGGAGTCGGTGTTGCAGCCTTACGGGTAATACTTCGATGTTCACTTCTGCACCCTGTGCTATTGTATCCCTCACAGTTTCATGAAAGGCAACATTAAAAAATATCCGGAACAATCCCGATTATTTGTCCAAAGCAGGTATTCACCTGTGTTATTATTGAAATGTTCTCCCTCTCTGCCATCCTGGACACTATATACCACAGGTCCTTTACAATTCTTAACTCATGCATGTTTTTGAATTTAGCATATCCTCGGAAGCTGCATTCCTGAAGGCATGTCCAGTAATCGCTGGCCTCCGATAGAAGTATTTAATACTACAACATTCCTGTTGTTCTCAACAACCTCACCGATCACCTCCGAGTATTTCCCCAGAGGAGTTGAACGCATCAACTCAAGCACTTTTTTATATTCTTCATCCCCTGCCACAAAAAGTACCTTTCCTTCATTTGCCAGATATAACGGATCAAATCCAAAGATCTCGCAGAGTCCTTTAACAGGCTCTTCTACAGGCACTGAAGATTCATTAATAACGATACCTGAACTGATTATTTGGGCCAGCTCATTAACTACCGTAGCAAGTCCGCCGCGCGTCAGGTCCCTCATAAAATGTATTTCACTGCATTCATCCATGACTTTACGGATAAGATGATTAAGTGAAGCACAATCTGATTCGACAGGAGAATTAAAGCCGAGCATCTTGCGGGCTCCCAGTACAGCTATTGAATGATTGCCAATCGGACCGTTTATTATCAGCATATCTCCCGGTTTCACTTTTTTTGCGGAGCTGATATGCTCAAGCTCAGATCTCATAATTCCAATACCGGTAGTGGTTATAAATATCTTATCACACTTCCCTTTCTCTACTACCTTGGTGTCGCCCGCTACAATCTTCACCTCTGCTTTCCTTGCCTCATCCGACATTGAGTCAGCTATCATTATCAGATCTTCAACCGGGAATCCCTCTTCAATAATAAATGAGGCAGACACATACTTTGGTATGGCACCTGATACTGCCAGATCGTTAACTGTCCCGCAAACTGCAAGTTTACCTATATTTCCTCCGGGGAAGATGATAGGATCCACAACATACGAATCGGTAGTAAAAGCGAGCATAAATCCTGATTCATTCAAAATAGCAGAGTCTGTCAAAGGTTCAGGCATCCCGAATCTCTTAACGAAAATATCCCTGATTAGTTTGCCGGTCATGGTGCCACCGCTGCCGTGACTCATAGAGACGTGCTCACTCATTCCGTCTGTATTTATAATATGTATTACATGCGCCTTCATTCGATACCATACAAGCTCCAACTGGGTTTTGCGGAACACATGTCCCTGCAAACAGCCTGCAATCTGGAGGGATTTTTAATCCTCTTAGTATTTCACCACATATGCATAACGCATGTTCTTCATAAACATTGACACTTGGAGGCAGAGGAATCGAACTTTCCGCGTCATACCTGCCATATTCTTTCCTGAGTGTAAGTCCACTTGCCGGGATGACACCAAGCCCTCTCCACTGTTCATCTGATAGTATAAAAACTTCATATATAAGTCGTTGTGCAATAACATTTCCCTGTCTTGTCACTGCTCGCGAGTATTGTATCTCAGCACTTGGAGAGTCATTATTAACCTGGTTAATAAGCATGTAAATTGCCTGAAGAATATCCACTGGTTCAAAGCCTGTAATTACACAACCCAGCCTGTATTTGTCTGCTATGAAGCTGAATGCAGATGAGCCAGTAATAGCTGCCACATGACCAGGGCAAATAAATCCGTCAAGGGCAATCCCCTCTTTTATTATTGTCTCCATAGCCGGAGGCATCACCTTATGGGCACTCAAAACATAAAAGTTTTCTATACCAACATCCGCTGCTTCCTTTATTGTAACTGCTGTACCCGGCGCGGTTGTTTCGAACCCTATTCCAAGGAAAATGACCTTTTTATCACTTCCTGATTTTGCTATTTCAAGCGCCTCCAGTCCCGAAAACACAATCCGGATATCAGCACCGCGGGCTTTCTCTTTCTCAAGTGACGACGATGATCCGGGTATCCTGATAAGGTCTCCGAAAGTAGTGATAATTACATCCTCCATTTTTGAATAAGCAATAGCCTTATCAATAAAACTGTTGTTGGTAACACATACCGGGCAACCCGGCCCCGAAAGAAGCCTGACATTATCAGGAAGCAAGGAGGGAATTCCAAACCGGTGTATCGCAGCAGTATGACCACCACATACCTCCATAAAGATATAACTGCGGCTGGCAGCTCTTTTAATAAGGGCAGCAAGCTTCTCAATCAAAGCTTTATTCCGGTATTCATCAACATGCTTCATCGCTGGTCTCCTGGTTCATTGCATTTTCCATTTCAGTTAACAGCTTAAGAGTCTCAAGAGCCTCCTTCTCACTTACTTTCTGTATTGCAAATCCTGTATGAAGAAGAATATAATCGCCAATTTCAACATTTTCAACCAGTTGCAATCCGGCTTTGAATATTGTACCTCCAACAGAAACTTCTGCGATATTACCGTTAATCTCAACAACTTTTGCAGGAATACTTAAACACATAATCCAATATTTTTAGAGGCAATTATTAACTGTCCCAATGATACTCCTCCGTCATTAGCCGGCACGAGCTGATTGGTATAAATATAAAAATTTTTCCCGATTAATATACGGATCAGCTTTTCAAGAAGGTATTTATTCTGAAATACTCCACCCGAAAGAACAACTTTATTTATTGAAGTTTCCCTCCTCATTCTTTCAGATACTTCAGCAATAGCTAAAGCTACCGTGTTATGAAATTTGGCAGAAATAAATGAAACATCCTGTGAACGCATATCATCAATTACGGCTTTAAAGGTCTCAGCAAAAATAACTGTTGTTCCAATCTCGTAAGGGTAATGACTTTCAGTAGTTGAATTTATAGCAGATTCTAGCCGCATTGGAGCTTCCGAATCAAAACCTGAAACAGGGCAAAGCCCGATAAGGGCAGATGCCGCATCAAAGAGACGGCCGGCTCCTGAGGTCAGTGGAGTATTTATTCCCTTATCTATCATTTCCCTGACAAGACTGATCTGTGTTGGTTGTACCGATCGAAAAGCAGGTAAAACCTCATAATCGATATTGTCACCAAAATACTTATACAGATATGAAAGTGCCATTCTCCATGGTTCATCCACTGCTTTATCCCCTCCGGGCATCGGAATATAATCGAAATGGGTATACCTGGTGAATCCTTTCAGATCGGCAATCAGGAATTCACTCCCCCATGTATGACCGTCTGGTCCATAACCTGTTCCATCCATACTTATTCCTATAACCTTTTCATTTATGCGGTTTTCAGCCATACACGACGCAATATGGGCATGGTGATGCTGTACCTTCACCAAAGGAACGTTAAGTTCTTTCTCAAATATTTCTGCATAAGCAGTTGAAAGATAATCGGGATGAAGATCACATGCTATCAGTTGTGGTTTAAAAAAGAATAGTCGATGGAAACGTTCTATTGATTCCTTAAAGAACTCATAGGTTGAAAGGGTTTTCAGGTCTCCGATATATTGACTCATTATTGCCTGTTTGTTTCTGCCGATACAGAAGCTGTTTTTCTGTTCGGCACCGAGTGCAATTGTTCCGTCGACGTTACAGTCAAGATCAACGGGGGTTGGAACATAACCCCTTGAACGTCGTATAAGGCTGATGTTGCCCCCGATAATTCTTACTACCGAATCATCCGTCCTGTTTATGATCTTCCTGTTATAACTCAGGATTGACCCTGTAACCGGCATCAGATGATTCAGGGCTGTAATATCATCAGTTATTATGGGTTCATTAAAAAAATTGCCGCTGGTAAGCACTACCACAGGAGTTTTAAGTTTTTTGAACAGCATATGATGAAGAGGCATATAGGGTAACATCGATCCAATCGTATCAAGTCCGCTGTTTACTGAGCTGGCAAGATTTTTCTTTTGTTTCAGTATAAGGATCGGCCGTCTCCATGACATGATCTCATTTTCCTCAGCAGCATCCGTAAAACAATATTCCCTCACTGAGGAGATGTCTCTGAACAATACGGCAAAAGGTTTTGAATCGCGATGTTTCTTTTCTCTCAGTTCACTTACAGCATTATTATCTAAAGCGTTGCACATCAGAAAATAGCCTCCCATTCCTTTTACGGCTACACTCTTGCCTTCATTAATTCTGGCAGATATCCGGGATAATATTTCTTCAATTCCCGAAAAAGTTACCTCTGAATCGGTATAAGTATAAATGGGGCCACATTTGTTACAGGCTATAGGCTGGGCATGGAATCTCCTGTCGATCACATCGTGGTATTCCGACGCACAGTTGCTGCACATTTTAAACTTCCTCATGGAGGTTTTATCCCTGTCATATGGCAATCCTTCGATAATTGTAAACCTTGGTCCGCAGTTGGTGCAGTTAATAAACGGATAATCTATTCTTTTGGGATCGTAAGACAGATCGTCAATACAGTCGGCACATACAGCTATATCCGGACTTATTTCTGTTACCTGATTTACGTCATTCTTGCTTCGGACAATCCTGAAATTCTTAAAACCTGATACCTTTTTTTCAATAACCTCAACCGATTTAACCTGGGATGCTGCAGGGGATAGCTCAATTATCTGGTCTCTGAATTTGAATACTGTTTCCGCGTCACCATCTACCTTAATCAATACGCCGTTGGTCCTGTTATCTACTTCCCCGTTTAATCCATACATTTCGGCAAGCTTGTAGATAAAAGGACGGAAACCTACTCCCTGAACCAGTCCCTTGATCAGTATTTCATACCCGCGTATAATAATTCTAAGAAATTATAGTTCAGTTGTCTTTTAAAATATTGTTGACGTAATAAATCACCGTTTCAAGCTCATCTGTTACCTCCTGGGCTGAGATTTCCGGAACTGCAAGTATTGCTACTCGTACCCTGAACCTGTCGATAACTTCTTTAAGCCTGTTCATTGAATATATTGGAATCTCAGATCGCATCTTTTGCCTGAAAGGATCGATGTCAAATGTCGCAACAATATTCATATTCCTGTGAACGAACCGGCTATATTTTGACAGGGACTGTCCCAAATTACCCATCCCGATAAGTACTATGTTGTGATCCATGTCGCAGCGAAAAATATTCTCCATGGTAGCAAGCAGATCATGAATATGGTAGCCACCTCGTTTGTTACCCTTTATACCGAATTCCGAGAAATCCTTCCTGACCTGATCTGAAGTGACGCCTGTCTCTCTTCCAAGTGTATATGAAAACACTCTTTCGACTCCCATCGTCTTCAGGTGGACCAGGCAAGCCCTGTAATGAAAAATCCTTTTAAGACTGCTCTTTATCGGGTGTTTTGTGATTTGTTTCACATCAAATCTCTTCAATTTCTACTTATTCGCAAGTTAAATAACTTTTTAAAGTGATATATAATTTTCAATTAACTGATTTAATATTATTTACATTTATAATTACGTATTCATGATAAAATAATTAGTATTTTATTGTTAAAAATCATACAAGGTTATATTTTTATATGTGAATATTGTAACATAAATGAGATACTTTAGCATCATAAAAAAAGAATGGGATAACAAATTAGAACAGACAAACACCTACCACACCGTTAAAGAGTTTCTTTTATCCTGTTACTTTGAAAATTTTGATATAAATCAATTTAATCTGTGATAATCATCGAAATCTGTAGTGAAAAATTATATCATGTCACCCAGCATGATAAATGTCATTTATTTCACTAAAGAAAAATTTCCTTTTTTATTTTTCTATAAGTTCTTTTATCTTTTTTAGGTCAATATCTATCTGAGGATCGAAAAAATCGCTATTCATGTAATTAAGGATAGAATGTAACAGTTGTCTGGTAACCGGTCTTTCATCCAGATTATCTCTCATATTTATACTGCAAACCATCAGTTTTCCGTTATCGGCCTTTGCTTCAAATGCCAGCGCCAGCCTCCTGTTCTCAAACCAGGTATCAATAGGTTGAATGAGTGGTATCAAATCAGCAGGAAAGCCGTTAAGTATCATTGCCTGGGAATGAGTAACCGGATCCCACCATTGCCAGTTACTATGATATTCGGTCGGAAAATTATCGAAGAGAGGATGTTCAGGATTGCACAGGATACCCAGGGTATGAGGAGCCTGGTTATTGGTCCAGGCAGTGTTCCAGAATATACTTGAAAAACCTATTGCAACCTCAGCTCCCTTTGCTTTTCCTATCTTACTGTAGGGCAGAAACAATACCGATCCCCCTTTCTTCAGAGTATTTTCTGCTTTAATGTCAAGATTTTCGGTTACATAGACCTCTCCTGGTTCAATTAAAATATCTGATGGATAGACCCAGAAATCCCATTTGTTTTTAAAGGCTGAATTTTCTATTTGAATTTCAAATGTTAGCTTTTGGGCTGATTTTATTTCTGAAAGATCCATTGAGAATGATCCGGCAGGAATACAGTTTCCTATATCGATTTTATCTAATTCTTTGTTGATAATATTTACTATCTGAGAATCATTCCTAGTTACTAATAAATTAAGTGTAACATTTTGCAGTGGCTCTGCACCAAAATGAGCTATCTCGATCTCTGCTTCATACGACTCATCATTCGTGTAAATCATTTTAGACATCCTTGCCAGAGGGACTGTTTCATCACAAAACATCCTGAACTCATCCGGTGTGATATATCCTTTAGTCTCAAAAAAAGGATTAAGTACTCCTACCAGTGCAGTACCCTGACCCGGAAAATCATGCAGCTGGAGCAATTGAAATCCTGCAAAACCAGGCGTTCGCAGAGCTGCTTCAATATCAGCTTTATAGCATAATGCCTGGAGTTTACCGGAAGCCATCAGGAACTTTTCAGCCTGGTCTCCCATGTGGTTCTCTTCAATTGTTTCCCAGAATATTTCAAAATTTGTGGGTTTAAGTACTCCTGTATACTTTGCTGTTTCTTTAAAATCGGGGTAAACACACCATTGACCTATTTCGTGACTTACTGTGGGAACGGTGTATTTTGATACAAAATCACGGTAATCAAACATTGTCTGGGGAGGCTCAGCATTAATAATACTTTTTAAGCCCTCTCCCCAGTGCTGAATACGCGGATCGGAAGGAAGGTTATAATCATTCTCAGGTATAATAGGCCAACCTGCCGCTGACGTATAAACCCTCCGATTATCTATTATCTTCCAGTATGTTATCAATTCTCCCAGAAATTCACGCTGGTTTCTTCCTGCTGGCTCATTTCCATAAGCAAGCATGCAAAATGAAGGGTGATTTCCGTAAGCCTTCAGTATTTTGTCACCTTCCTGATAAATAAATCTGTCAATCGCTCCATCATTCCCTATTGAACTACCCTGATTTGCCCATGAGCTGCATTCAATATGAAAGTACAAGCCAACCTTATCTGCGGCAATGAAAGCAGCTTCAGGCGGGCAAAATGAATGGAATCGAACGTGGTTAAGTCCATAATCTTTGCATGCCTTTAACACCTTCTCCCACGCCTCAACATCTGTCGGCGGATATCCGGTAAGGGGGAAGATACAACACTCCGTGGTTCCCCTGAGAAAAACAGTTTGACCGTTTACCTCGAAACGGGTTCCGTTTGTTTTAAACTCACGCATGCCAAAATCAACAAACTGTTTATCAACAAGTCCACTCCCTGATTCTTTAAGGCTTACAGTCAATTTATATAACGAGGGTGTAAATTCACTCCATAATTGCGGCTTAAGAATCTTATAATTCAGAACAACCTGCTGTTCATCGGATTTTGTAACAATTGTCACATTCTTTCTTGCCAGTTTCCGGTTTTTTTCAGAATTAAAACTGAAAGCCTGTAAAATCAGTCTTCCTTTGAAATCAGAATTGAGGGGATTCTTAATGCTAACTATAACCTTTGCACTCTTTTTCTGAAGATCAGGAAAAACCTTAATGTCATCAATAAATACATTCGATGTTGCTTCCAGACTGATATCTCCGGTTATACCATTCCAGTTCGACTGGGTATGATCGCTTATACTGTGTGAATTAACGCCAACAGGGATAATGACCCGGTTATCAATCCGAATTGAAATATTGTTTTTCCCATTATTCAGTAACTCTGTTATATCATATTCATGAGGAACAGCAAGACTGTTTTCACTGCCAGCTCTATTGCCGTTTACATATACTGCTGATTCCCAATGACATCTCTCCAGAAAAAGCACAATTCGTTTCTCCTCCCATCCTGCCGGAAGATCAAACTCTTTCTGGTACCATGCAGGACCTTTGTAATATTTAACAGGTTTAAGCCAGAAAGGAATCTTAATATTACCAGTCTGACGGTATTTTGAATATTTATCTTCGGTGAACCAGGATTTGTCAACAATGTCACCAGTCCACTCTGTATTAACCGTAACCTCATAACCCTTGCCGTTTTCAGCCATAGAGCCGGGCAGGATTACCGTTTCATCAAATTCCTTTGTAAACCATTCTTGTTCAATGCCCTGGTCAAGCGAATCGATCCGGAATTTCCATTCACCCGCAAGGGAGAAAGTTTCCCTTACAGACTCTTTATTTGCAGTACATCCCGCCAGAATAATAAGTAAGAAGATTACTTTTTTCATTAAAAATTTGTTATATAAGCTCTGCGTAGTTTGTAACTGCGTCGAACAAATTACTATTTCAATGCCATAATTTCAACTGTTACATCTTCCAGTCCATCTGATGATGCTGTGAGAGTGATTTGTCCAGGTGTTTTTCCTGCCTGGACTATTGCCAGTCCAAGTCCGTTGAAGACCTTTCTCTTACCCGATCTGTAAAGTTCATGGTCGCGCGGATCACCATTGTCTAGTCCAAGCAGTTTGCCGCTTCCGGAAATCTTGTAATTGATCATATTATCTGCTGTTGGCACAATATTACCTTTCAGATCAACAATTTCAACTCTTACATGTACCACATCCTGGTTGTCAGTAGTAATCTGATCTGCATCGGTTATCAGTCGCATTGCTGCAGGTTTACCTGTTGTTTCGATAATCTGTGTACATACTACCTTACCACTCCTCTTTCCAACCGCTTTAACAACCCCCTTTTCATAGGGAACATCCCATGAGAGATGCAGATCGGCGGTAGTCGCAAATTTCTGTGGCAGGTCATATCTCATCCAGCTTCCTGAATTGCCTTGCCTTGGGAATTCGAGTCGCTTTTCTCCATATGATTTTCCATTGACAAAAAGTTCCACGGCGTCGCAGTTGGTATAAGCCATAACAGGTATAACGTTTCCTTCCATACCTTCCCAGTTCCAGTGAGGAAATAAATGTAACATTGGTTCTTTAGTCCATTGACTCTGGTAAAAATAATATCCGTCTTTTGGGAATCCGCAAATGTCAATAACTCCACTGCTAGCATGCTTTGATGGCCACCTCGACTCACCAAGGTAATCGATACCTGTCCACATAAAATCGCCGATCACATAAGGTCGTGTAGCAACAAATTTCCAGAGTTGTTCAGCACGTATCATCCTGGTATTATAATTTGGAAATATCCTGGTTGAATCACGTCCGAAATTATAATCACTCCTTAATCCCCCGATTGACACGCTTTCTGTTCCTGTCATTTTCCATTCCGGGTGATCATGACGATCGATGCTGTAGAAAAGTTCCCTGCGTTCATGCCAGCGATCTACATAGTTATATCCAACTATATCAAGCAGGTTAAGAAATTCCATCCTTGCAGGATGATCATCAGCAGCAATATTGTCACACCCAACTGTAACAGGACGTGTCGGGTCCTCTGTATGAAACAGGTTCAACATTTTCTGAAGGACTTTCTCTCCTCCCTCAGCGGGCTGCTCCCGGATTTCATTACCGGCACTCCACATAACAACGGACGGATGATTGCGATCGCGATGAATAAAATAAATAACGTCCTTCTCCGCCCATTCGTCAAAATAGTTATTATATCCGAATTTCACTTTTCCTATTTTCCATTCATCAAAAACCTCATCCATTACCAGAAAACCCATTTTATCACACAGATCCAGAAACTCAGGAGCAACCGGATTATGAGCCGTCCGTATAGCGTTACACCCCATATCTTTGAGCACCTGCAGGCGACGTTCCCATACTCTGACAGGGACTGCTGCCCCCACGCAACCTCCATCATGATGCAGACATACTCCGTTCATCTTAATGTTCTGTCCATTGAGAAAAAATCCATTATCAACATCATACCGGATACTGCGGATCCCGAAAGGAGTTGTCATCTCATCGACCGGCTTGCCATCAACAAGTATGCTTGTCACAAGAGAATACATTACAGGGGTTTCAACTGACCATAGTTTTGGGGATGGTACTGTGATCTGCTGGTCAATAATCAATTCCTGACCGGCTTCTATTTGAAGCGCAGTTTCAGCTTGTCCAACACTAACACTCTTTTCATCAAGCACATACGAAACCAGCATTGCCTTTTCGCCTGACCGGGAAGTATTTTCAATCTTTATATCAACTGCAACCTTTGCCATGTTCTCATCTATCTCAGGAGTTGTAACGTAGACTCCCCACTGTGCTATGTGCATGGGGCTGGTCCTGATAAGCCATACATGCCTGTAAATTCCTGAGCCTGAATACCATCTACTGTTTGGTTGTTTTGAATTGTCAACTTTTACTGCAATTACATTTTGGCCTCTTTTGAGATATGGTCCTATATCATAATAAAAACTGTTATAGCCAAACGGATAAGTGCCAAGATGTTTACCGTTAAGCCATACATCACTGTTCATATATACACCATCAAACAGAATCAGATTGTTTCCGGTCAGATCGCTCCGCTTTACAGAAAAGTGTTTACGATACCATGCTATACCTGCAGGATAGTACCCTCCGGAACCTCCTGCAGGGGCATCTTGGGCAACTTCACACTCAATGCTCCAGTCATGAGGTAGATCGAGCAAACGCCAGGCTTTATCATTAAAGCCTGGTCTGTAAGCATTAGGGTGATCACCCTGGACGAATTTCCAGCCATCATCGAACTGGATTATTTCCCTCGTAACTGCCTGGCCGGAAATAAATTGACTAACTGTAGTCAGACCCATAATAAAAAGCAACAGAAATTTTTTCATTTTCCTCAATCTTAAATTCATTTTATTTTATTAATAGTTCATGTTCTATTTCCTCTAATGATTTTCCTTTTGTCTCAGGTAATCTTTTCAGGATAAACCAGAAACCAAGAACACAAATTATCCCATAAAGCCAGAAAGTCCCTGAAGCTTCTAACATTTTATTGAGCAGAGGAAAGGTATATGTAAGGATAAAACAGGCTGACCAGAGGGCAAAAGTAGCAACAGACATGGCAATCCCACGTATTCTGTTAGGAAAAATCTCGGAAAGGACTACCCATGTTACCGGAGCCAGTGACATTGCATAACAGGCAATGGCTGTTACCACCATAATTAGAAGAGGTAATCCTTGTAAATGAATGTGATACACAGTCCCGATAACAGCATATATCCCGGCCAGGCCTCCTGCTCCAAGCAGCATCAGTGCTTTGCGACCGAATCTGTCAACTGTCAACATCCCAACGAAAGTGAAGATCAGGTTTACACTTCCTGTAATCACAATATTGAACAGGATATCCGATACCGTGTAACCGGCATTAGCAAAAATCTCCTGAGCATAATTGAAAATAACGTTTATTCCGCACCATTGCTGAAACACGGCAATAATAATACCGATAATCAACAATTTACTGATCCCCGGTTCTTTAAGCATACGAAAATCAGCTTTTTTTGTTATTGACCTTAATGTATCCCTGACAGCTGACAGTTCATAATCTGCATAATCTTTCCCCCCAATCCGTGCAAGTATACTGTGGACTTTCCCATGGTTTGTTATATTTCTTGCAAGCCATCTTGGACTTTCAGGAACAAACCACATAAGTATAAAGAACAATCCTGCCGGAACAGTACAGGCATAAAACATCCATCTCCAGCCCATCTGTCCGTTCCACGAGATCAGTATATCGGCTACGGAAGCATCCGGAGGTACCGGCTTAGCAATTCGCCAGTTAATAATCTGGGCTGCAAGGATCCCTATTACGATAGTCAGCTGATTTATTGAAACAAACCGGCCACGTACATTTGCAGGAGTTATTTCAGCAATATATACAGGTGAAAGGTTAGACGCAAGCCCGATACCGATTCCGCCGGTGATCCTGAAAACAATAAAAGCTTTGAGAGAATTTGCTGCTCCCGTACCTAACGAAGCTATAACAAAGAGTGCTGCTGCAGCGATTAATAATTTTTTTCTTCCGAACCTGTCGCTGAACCATCCCGATAAACCAGCACCGGCAATGCAACCGGTCAGGGCGCAGCTCATAGCCCATCCCTGCAGAACGGTGTTTCCGGTAATATTAAAAAAAGGTTCATAAAAAGGTTTGGCTCCTCCAATCACTACCCAGTCGTACCCGAAAAGCAATCCTCCCATAGCCGACACAAGAGAGATACTAAGAAGATATTTCCAATTAAAAGCGGTACCTGTCATTCTTTAAACTCCCTTAAAGTCTCGATCATTGCTACTACATTCTCAAATGGGACATTAGCCTGGATATTATGTACTGTATTAAATACGAATCCTCCATTTTCATTCAGAACAGAACATTGTGTTTTCACCTGTTCCCTGACCTGCCGCGGTGTTCCAAAGGCAAAAACACCCTGGGTATCAACACCCCCACCCCAGAAGACTATTCTATCTCCGTACTTCTTCTTCAACATTCTCGGGTCCATCCCCTCGGCATTGATCTGCACAGGATTAATTACATCAAACCCCGAATCTATAAACATACTCATCAAGGATTCAACAGCACCGCACGAATGCTTGAATGTCTTCCATGAAGTATTCTGGTGTATCCAGTCATTTACCTTTCTATAGTATGGCAACCACACCCTGGCATATGTATCAGGAGAACAGAAAGTTGAGTTCTGTGTCCCGAAATCCGCCCCACAGATAAAAACAACATCTATCCTGTCACCAATAACCTTGTATAGCTTCTTCAGATTTTCTACTGCAATATCAGTTTGCCTGCCGTATATCTCTTTTATAAAATCCTCCCGGATAAGTGTTGATACGTACCATTCCTCCACTCCCCTGATACCTTTCGGATTTTTAAGACCGATAGCCGGAACAAGCGCAATATCCCCCAGTGCAGTGCCACCTAACGACGCCATAACCCCTTTATCCTCATTTTCAACAGATTCTGTTTGATCTTTCCAGTATTTAAGATCATTATCACTGACTGGGGTAAACTCTTCAAGGTTGTCTTCAATTTTCAGTTTAGAATCATCGATTTGTGCCTGGCGGTCGAGTGCATCAAAAAAATATCCCGTTTTAGGCATCATCGCGCTGGGTGGCACTGATGTGTCACCTTCGGGATACATGAGAATATCTCCGTTGTCATTAAACGTATAATTAAAATCCCCGGGAAACATGACCTCCTGTCCCCAGAAGGTTTTATGGACTTTCCAGTTGTTTTGCTTTATACCAAACATGTCTTTTTCACCAAATAACCCGATTACATCAATATCCATTTCCCTGATAAGTTCTGAATCGATCTCCCCAAGCATCTGGTAAGGCTCAATTATCTTTACCGGCCTCTCTTCAAGACCAAAATATTCACGAAGCTTTTCTACAATCAGTGCATGGATACCTGTTACAGCGGTTGAACCAAAATCCACAACAATCCTGTCGGGTTGTTGATGGTTTATGGTTTTCAGGAAATTTTGTCTGGAGGAGATAGACATATCTGAAGATAATTAGTTCTGGTATTTTGATTATAAAGTTAAATTTTTCTGAATTAATAATATATTCTTTCTTATCCCTAATCAAAATCTTCGTTCTCATTTGCATAATTTAGGACTATCTCAGGTTAATGGAATTTACATAATAATCATCACCGACGATTATTAATCTGTTCTCAGAACATTTAATTCCATGAAGATCTTTTCCTGCAGCGGTAAATGACTCGTTACATTTTGTACAGGAAGGAAGTATGAGGATCTCACCATTTTCACATGCTATAAAAAACTGATCCCCTGTGATATCATAACAAATATCATTTGGCAGGTTTGTTGCCATCTGTATCCTTCCATAATCATCAGTGTAATTCAGCGAACGTTCTGTCCATACATTGCCAAGTGATGAAAACAGGGCGACCGGAGATCTGTCTTCATGTTGTCCGATAATAGCAATCCTGTCCCCGGTTAATAGCACATCTTTAAATGAACATGGTTTGTTAAAACCGGCATATTGTTCATTGTAATTGAATACATCCCAACTGATCCCATCAGAGGATTTAATTATTTCGCTTTTGTCAGTAACACCGTAACATAATGAAATGTTAGCTGAAATAGAAACAATGTCACCTTTAAGAGGTAGATGTATGCTACTCCAAATATTCCCGTTTATCGAGACAAGTATTGTCCCTTTGTCTGCTGCAGCAATTAAAATTCCATTAAGAGATGTTATACTATTAATATTCTTTTCCGTTCCGCTTTCTATTTTACTGTATTTTTGACCGTCGGAAGAAATCAGAATTGTCCCATTATTCCCTACGGTAATTACAGTCTTGTTTTCATAAATCACACTATTTAAATCAATATTAAAGGGACTAACGATAGAAATAATTTCCCCTGATTTTTTTATGCAATCTATTCTGCCGTTTGTACCAACAGCTAAATACTGATCTTCATAAGATACAATATCTCTGTAACCTCTGTTTTCTTCAGAGAATGCTATTTTTTTAGAACCAGAGGGTATGTAATCAGAGCTATTGTGTTCAATAACTATTGTAGCCAATGGCCCTCTTTTTATCGGGATAAAAGAAATAATCAATCCCCAAAAAAGGAACAGAATTACTTTGGATTTGATAATAAACACTACTTCTCTCGATATTTACTTTCTGTTAAATGGTAGATTATGAATCTTAAAGCATTGGCTCCATTTTACCAGAGGAGCCAATGCTGATAATTAAGATCTGAAAGTAATTATTCTATACCTATACCGGTGTTTTCAATACGGAAGTAATCGCACTTAATCTTAAATTCCGGTACTTCTCCTGTTCCCATTTGTCCCAGCATTTGTGAGATTAAATCATTACCTCCTCCAATATCTGCTCCATCACAGACAATCAATCCGGCTTTGACATCGCTGAGAATAACTTCCGTTGATCCCAGGAGTTCAAAACTTTCTCCTCCAGTTGAATAATATGCAAAGTAATCGCTGCCTTTCTTTTCGAGTTTAAATACTATTGTGTAATCATCCTTGAGTAATCCGAGTGTTCTTACATTGGCAGCTGAGTACTGAGAACCATGGTTTTCAACCAATAATTCAATAAATACATCATTGCCCATAAAACCTTTCATGGCATTATCATAAACAAGTTTTACATAATTATCATCATCCTGATAGGCAATAAGACCACCCTGCTGACCAATTTTCACAGGTCTGCCTGAAAATTCAATTTTTGATTCGATGATCCAGTCGGTATTTGCATCCTGAATAAAAATGTTTTTGGCATCATTGCTGCTACCCTGGATATCTCCTTCCAGTGATGTAATAACAAGATAACCCGTTGATTCTGTGAGACTCCAATTGGCTTTATCTTCCCGCATCCAGCTCCATTGTTCTCCAAGAGTGCTGTTTTCGAATTCATCACTGACTGATTCAAAGCCAAAGTTTACTTCATATTCATCTGTTTCCGGTATGGTTTTATCAGTCAGAGTAATCAATGCAGTTCCCGGTACACTTTCAGCCTGCTCAGTCTCAACAGTTACATCAGCACTGGCTGCTGTAGCAGATACCTGTGGCACCTCTGATGAGCCGGTGGGAAGAAGATAACTATAACCGTGAACATCAGGATTGAATTCTGCTATTTTTTCCCCATTCACTTCCAAGCTGCTAAGGGTAAGATCTGGTAAGACCTTCAATGGGTAGCTGTCGGAAACTGTTTTGCCCTCTACTGTAACTGTTGCTGTAATGGATATTACTCCAGCTCCTTTTGCAGTAACCAGACCCATGTCATCAACACTGGCTACTGCCGGATTATTGCTTCTGTATTCTACTGTGGCATTTGTTATATCATAAAAACTGTCGTCCGACATTGCTGCCGTAACACTTGTCTGTACACTGTTCCCCGGTTTCAGAACAACTATGCCACATTCTGCAACTACAGTCTTCAGAGTCGGTTCATATATCCCACTCATGTTAGCTTCCACTTCTCCTTTGATATCTTTTGAAGAAGCTCCTATTTCAAAGACATACCTGCCCTGATCGAATGTTATCCTGTCATTATCCGGATCCCAGAACCACAAATCAGCACAATCTATGTCGATTGATACTCTTTTGGTCTGACCAGCTGGTATGGTAACTCTCTGAAATCCCTTAAGCCTTTTTATCGGCCTCTGAAGTGAAGCAGGACTATCAGGAGTCTTTAAATATACCTGTACAATCTCATCTCCATCAACTTCCCCTGTGTTTTTCACATCAACACTGACAGTGATCTTATCGTTCGGAGTTATTGCTGTC
>Ga0315546_1000132_pt1 | contig 57801 bp, 48 predicted proteins | sample SalMarSW160170MG_FD_203833 | JGI IMG/M metagenome (GOLD analysis project Ga0315546, IMG submission 203833) | Salt marsh sediment microbial communities from the Plum Island Ecosystem LTER, Massachusetts, United States - Salt Marsh Sediment SW1601-170 ...
GAGAAAGTTGAAAGAGAAGTACAAAGACATTTGCATCCAGGGTTTGAGAGATCGTACTTGCAATTGAAGGTGTGAGTGAAGCATAATTAGTAAGACCCCTGATTTGAAGCAACCTGTTGACAGATTACATTTGTTTTACTTTTAATTCTTCAGAGTTTGAAAGGGATGTGATGAGATTGACCTGAATTCCATCCTGCCAGTCATTCCAGATGGTATCATTTGTCATGTTCTGGAAGGGCATTACAGCAACAGAAATTGTTTCGTCAGAGAATATCAGATTCTCAGGCTTATCATGCTTGAAGATTTTCGGCCAGGCAAGCACTGCAACTATTACTATTAATACAGCTATTACAATATCATTTGTTCTGAGACCTTTTTTAACGTGTTTAGTTATAATCTTTTCCTGCCGGGCTATTGTTATCGATTCCGTTTTTTTTATTCCTTCGGGAGTAAAATCAAATACCCAGGCCAGGATAACAACAACCGGTAATCCTAATGCGAGAAGAAAAATAACAAGAGTTGCGGTCCATTCTGGCAGATGCAATGGTCCGACCACATTATTTGTTACCTCAATAATGATATAGGCAGTTGCAGCATATGTGGTAACAACCCTGAAGACCCTACGTCTTTTCAGTTCCTGCCAGAATCTTGTTAAATTATTTGGATTACCTCCCATAAGGATTGGCTATATTGAATCCTGAATGTAACATTACAACATTCCTATACCAAACTTAAAGGAAACTTTTCAATTACTTGATTTTTTTATTACAATAAATAGTATCTTTGCATCGCTATCCATCCTTTTCGCAAGAAAAGTTTTGGTTTATAGAGAAGAGGGGAGAGATTAGGCTCTGAGATCCTCTAGCAACCGCAGGATAAGATATCCTGAATGGTGCTAAAACCTACCCGGAGAAGGGAATTATAAATTGGAGTTTTTGCGAACAGCCAAAAGCCTTAGCAAAGATTAACCACAGAGACAGACACTTATAAATAGTACTGTATATGAACACTTTAATTATTTTATTATGTCAGAAAAAAGAAGCATAGAAGAGATCAACGAAAAGATCCGTAACGGGAAAGCCGTTGTCCTGACAGCCGAACAGGTTTCGGCCATGGGAAAGGAGCTGACACCTGCAGAGATCACGCGAAAAGTTGATGTTGTGACCACTGCTACTTTTGGACCGATGTGTTCATCGGGCGCTTTTATCAACTTCGGTCATACCACTCCGCCTATGCGTATGGAAATGATTACCCTGAACAATGTACCGGCATACGGCGGAATCGCTGCCGTCGACGCCTATATTGGTGCCACCGAGACAGCAACACCTAACGACACATACGGTGGGGCACATATAATTGAAGATCTAATAGCCGGTAAGGATATACTCCTGCAGGCTTCAGCCAAGGGAACGGATTGTTATCCACGAACTGAGATAAAGACTTTGATCAATAAAAACTCAATAAATGAGTTTATCATGTTCAACCCGCGAAATGCATACCAGAATTACAACGTGGCGGTGAACAGTACTTCTAAACTAAAATTTACATATATGGGAACCCTTTTGCCGGCCTTTGGCAATGCCAACTTTTCAACATCAGGTGAACTGAGTCCGTTGATTAACGATCCGGAGTTGCGTACAATAGGCATCGGAACCCGTATCTTCTTGGGTGGTGCAACAGGCTACGTTGCATGGAACGGTACGCAGTTCAATACAGGAAAACCACTGAATGAATATGGTGTGCCTGTTGGTAATGCTGCTACTCTATCTTTAATAGGTGATGCAAAACAGATGAACACTCAATTCATAAAAGCTGCATATTTTGAAAAATACGGAGTTACTATGTTCGTGGGTATCGGGATACCTGTTCCTGTCATTGATGAAGAAATAGCAATGACAGTATCAATTCGTAATAGCCAGATTGAAACTAATATAATTGATTATGGTTCAGGTAATTTTGAAATACTTGGGAGAACAGATTATGAGTCTCTCTTCTCGGGTGAAATACCTTTGAACGGTAAGAAAATAAGAACAGCACCTTTATCAAGTGTTAAAGTTGCAAGAGAGATTGCTGAGTTACTGAAGAACGAGATTGCTGAAGGACGATTTTTTCTAACCGAACCTGTAGCTCTCTTTACCAAAACAACGGGTCTTAATAATCTGGATATAAGACTTTGATTTTTAACAATCAAAAATTCAAAAAGATGATCAGCAAAAGATTTGTACTAACATTTCCGCCGGAAGCGACCGGGGAACCGATAACATATAACCTTATCAAGAAATATGATATCATGGTCAACATTGTAAGAGCCGATGTCTCACCAGGCAAGATAGGACACCTGGTGATGGAGATGACTGCACCTGCTAAAACCCTGAAGGAAGGGATGGTATATATCAGGCAGCAGAATGTGGAGTGTGAACCCATAGAAAAAAAGATACACTACAGGGAAGATCTCTGCATCCATTGCGGTGCCTGCTCAGCTGTTTGTTTTGCCGGTGCCCTGACCATGGGACGCATGACAGCAGAGCTTACATTTGATCCTGAAAAATGCGTGGTCTGTGAGCTCTGTCTGAAGTCGTGCCCTCTGAATCTCTTTTCGATTGATATTGACTAAAAACAAATCATACGAGCCACGGCTCTACCGTGAATTAATGGGTAATGAGCGGTGGAAGAGCTTCAGGATTGATCATATGGAGACTGATCTATGGGTAGCTGTCAGCTCCAAAGGTTACAATCCTGAAGTTGAGAGATATTCTATGGACCGGATTTTATACTACCGTGGTATTTTAAACAGCTATATCATAAAAGTACCTGAGTTTCTCTCTTCACTATCACCCCTTATTGTGCCGTACCATGTGCATCCCCTTGTTAATGAAATGTATGAAGCATCGTTATTGGCAGGTACCGGGCCAATGAGTGCTGTCGCAGGTGCAATTGCCGAACATATCTGTAATGATCTTATTGTCCGATACGGATTTCCTGAGGTGATAGTTGAGAACGGAGGTGATATCTTTATGAAATTTACCTCTCCTGCAACGATTTCTGTTTATGCAGGCAACTCTCCTCTGTCGGAAAAGATTGGGCTTTTAGTAAAACCCGAAGATACTCCATTATCAGTATGTTGTTCATCAGGCACAATTGGTCATTCACTTAGTACAGGTATGGCCGATGCCTGCATGATAGCCTGTCGTTCGGGAGCTGAAGCTGATGCCTTTGCCACAGCCTTCTGCAATGAAGTAAAAAGCAAAGAGATGGTCAGTACGGTGACGGAGAAGGCATTGCAAATACCTGACATATTATCGGTTGTAATAATTAAGGATGACCAGATGGGAATCGGCGGCAGGATTGAGGTAAAGGTTCTGCAATATTAATCTGTCAGAAACGATTCAAACCTGTATATCCCTGAACTTATTCTGCAAACGACATATTCTTTTTCCATGCGTACAAAAGTAACCTGCTTTACGCGTTTCAGTTTCTTCCCGCTTTCCGTTACATCTTTAGCCTTTAAAGCAGGAATATAGATAGTTGCAGTGGATCCGACAGGAACAGTAATATCCATCAGGAATCTGTTGTTTTTCCTCCTCCATGTAACACCAGCTGTTCCATGGGGAGTAAGATTGGAATATGATGTAAAAGTGATATCATCTGCAGGCTGAGGCCGGAAGATTATGTGCCTGTAACCGGGCTGGTCCGCATCGGCATTCATTCCTGCAAGCTTACGGTAGAACCATACAATACCACCACCGAACATGGGATGATTGCGTGAATTTCTGCCATTCCATTGTTCCCACGTTGTTGTGGCGCCCTGTTCTATCCACCAGCCATAGCTCGGTTGGGTGTGTTGATTCATTACCTTGTATGCAAGTTCATGCAGTCCGTTCTCAGACAATACCTCAAACAGGAGCTGTGTACCGAAAATACCGGTATCCAGATGGTCATCATTTTCATTAATATTTGTCTTAAGCGAGGCAACAACCCTTGCTTTATGTTCATCAGGGACACCCATCTTCAGTGCAAAAACATTACCTCCGTATGGTCCGTAGGTTCCTTTCTCATTATCGTAGTATTTATTTTGAAAAGCTCTCCTTGTCCTCACAGCGAGATTATTATATTCTATTGCTTCTTCACTTTTACCAAGCACCTTTGCAGCTTTGGCGGTAAAATCAGCACAGCGCCAAAGAAAGAAAGTATGTACCATATCATCGGGTGGTAATTTATCCGGAGCCACCCATTCCCCAAGGTTTATCCATCGGTTTGGTTTGTCCTTGTCCGGTGCCTGCGAGAACATTATACCATCTTCATCGGTCCATGTGAGCATATATTTTATGTATCCCTTCATTCCTTCATAATTATTCTTTAACATATCAATATCACCATAATGAACATAAAACTCCCACGGCATTATGTTCATAGCTGCTCCCCAGGCTACTCCGCCTCCACAACCTGGTTGCCAGGGAGCCCCGTTGGGTACATAGCCATTTTCGGGATTCTGCGCTCCCAGGATATCCTGAATCCATTTAGTGTAAAATGCTCTTGAATCAAAGTTATGCATTACCGTTACACATGCAACCTGACCATCACCTGTATAGGGTGAACGTTCGCGATGAGGACAATCGCTGGCTATACATCCATGCATATTATCGGTCTGACTGCGCCACCAGATCCTGTTGATAGTATTGAACAAAGGATTGGAGCATTCAAACTGTCCGGTGGTTTCAACATTGGTGTAAACAGCTTCAGCTCTCACATGTTCGGGCTTAAGCTCTCGGGGCCAGTTAAGAAGCTCTGCCTCTCTGAACACAAACCAGGTAAACCGGGCAGCATACGATTCAGGTCCTCCGCCTTTCAGGGTATAGGAATTTTCACCAATATGCGATTCACAAATATATTTGATATCGATCCGGTGTCCTGCCTCACCTTTTATCTCTATTAAACGAAGCCAGCCGGATATTTCCTCTCCGAAATCAACCTTATAATGTCCTTCACCGAGCTGTTCAATTTTAACAGGTGGTAGTGTCTCCATCACCCGGTCGGTTGGTGACATATGAGCTTTCATTTTACCCTCCGGGGCTCTTCTTACAGCAACCTGCTCCCATCCGGTATCATCAAAACCCGGTGTACACCAGCCTGGTTGTTCGAGACGTGCATCATAATGTTCACCATCATAAACAAGATCCATAATAACAGGACTTTTTGCTGCTTTCCAGGTCTGGTCACTGATGATAACCTGCTCAGTACCATCGGTGTAAGTGATATGTATCTGTCCGAGAAATCTGGGAGTGCCATAACCTTCACACCAGTAGCTGGCAGGATTATAAAAACCATTACCTAGAAGAGTACCTACGACATTTTCGCCATCCCTCAGATAAGTTTTAATGTCATATGAAAGATACATTACTCTGTATTCCCTGAAGTTGTTATTGATCATGGCTCCTATAGGTCCCAGATCTGCACGTTTGCCATAAAGTGTAAGGTTGGGTGTAAGTACATCATTACTCACTTTCTCCCCGTTCAGATACAGTTCAAAATATCCAAGTCCGGTTACATAGGCACGGGCTGATGTTACTTTTTTATTGATAAAGAAACTTTTTCTCATAATGGGTGCGGGAGGAGGTATTTTCACGGAATCCGGCGTAAAAGGGGATACAGATTGTCCTGGTCTTTTAGGTCCGGATGGCCTTGCCAGGGGTGTTTCACCCTGCCATGGGGCTCCGATCCATTGTGCTTTCCACTCATCAGGTTTAAGGAGCCCCATGCTCCAGAAAGCCGGTTTGCTCCAGACTGATACTCTGCCTTTACTGTCCCAAACTCTTACCTGCCACCAGCAATCCTGCCGTGAGATCAGAGGCTTTCCATTATAACGGATATTGACTGATTCAGTTGATACTACCTTACCGCTGTTCCACAAATCAACATTCCCTGATAATAGTTTTTCATTAGTACTCGCAACCCTGATTTCCCAGGCAGTCTGAATCTGACCACGTTCATCCCTGCCAGCTATGTTTATCCATGATAAGCGGGGATTGAGGACATCCACAACCTGTGGATCATGAAGATATTCACACGTTAATCTGACAGGTGTAAGTTCTGCATTAACCAGACAGGTTAACAGAACCAGAAATGACGAGAGTATTATTAGCTTTTTCATTTTCTAAAATTAATGAATAAAATATTTAACCAACCATTGGAACCAGGATCAATTTTTAAAGAAAAAAAGAAAGCTGTATGATTTATTTTAAGTATATTTATGTCTGTTTTACGCTCAGTGAAGTATCAAATTTTTAACATTTAATATATCAAACCCCCTATTAAAATTCTCACAAAAACACAAGAAAATGAAAAGATTAATCTTTAGAAAATCTGCTGCTCTCTTATGGTTAATTACCTTGACTGCTGTAACATCAACAGGATTTTCACAAAAAGCGTCTGAAAAAACAACTAAGGACGGAACAATAAGGCTGGTGTATAATTATCCTGCAGAAGTACCTGTTATGTATTTGAATATTAGTAAAATAACTCAGGCAATGGATATTGAGGGTCAACCGATTGATGTTTATGTTAATTCTGCATTTGGGTGCAGTGTAAGGCAAACAGGAAAAGATGGTAACAATCTAAAGCTTGAAATACGTATTGACACAATAGGACAGATTGTTGATTCCCCCCAGGGATATGCCGGAGGAGCAGTCAGCGGGGTAAGCGGAAAACTTTTCAACATTTTAATTGCACCTGATGGAAAGGAAATTGATGTTTCCGAGGCTGAAAAGATAGTGTATAATATTGAGGGAAGCGGTGAGACGAATGTTTTATCAAGCTTCATTGACTTTTTTCCGGATCTTCCTGCCGGGAATATCGAACCGGGGGATACCTGGGATTCATCTGATTCAGTTAATATAGACTCACCTTCCATGAGCATGAAGATGGTATATAGCTCAGTCAACAAACTGGAAGGGATAGAAAATCTTAATGGTGTGGAGTGTGCCAAGATTACCTCTGAACTGACCGGGACAAGATCTATGTCTACCATGTCACAAGGAATGGAGATTTATACATCAGGTTCATTTACAGGTACCGGTGTAATGTTTTTTGCAATCAACGAGGGTTATTTCATCAATCAGACCCAAAGCGCAAAAATGACAGGAAATATAGAGGTGTATGCTCCTCAGGCAATGACATTTCCACTTGTTATGGATATAAACTCTGTAATTGACGTAAGAAAATAGAAGAAGTACTTTACGGCGTTATTTTCGTTTTTGAACAAATCACCTGATGAATTGTTTTTTCATTTGAAACAAATCAACAGTATATGAAAATTCGTAAAATAGTGATTGCAGCATTGCTGATAATACTACCTGTGGCAGTTTTAGCACAGGAGTCACATTCCCGATGATGGAAAAGATATCTGTTAAAGGTGATGACATTCATCCTCTCTACAAATGGCTCACATCAAAAGATAAAAATGGAGTGATGGATTCAGAGGTTAAATGGAATTTTCAGAAATACCTGATTGATAAGGAAGGAAAACTTGTAGATGTCCTTTATTCAAAAGAAAAACCAGGTTCAGGAAAAGTAATAGCCTGGTTGTCTTCTAAATAGCTGCATCCTTGCTGACGAATAATTGCAGGGAAGTGCAAGGAGATCGATCTGTCTCAGATTAAAAAAGGAATAAACATTTTAGTCTCTTTGATATACTCTGAGTATTCTTCACCAAATTTCATGATCATTTCCTTCTCTTCAATTCTGGCAGTAAAATATACTGCTACAATATTCAAAGTCCCCAGACTCAATTGCATAATATCCGGATTTTTAAGCATTACTCCGGTTCCAAGGAGGAAAAGCGAAAAATAGAGTGGATGTCTTACGCAACCGTATATACCCGATTTTACTAATTTCGATGTGTTTTCTATATTTATATCAGGTTTACCGTTTTTTATCAGGAGTATGAAACCGGTCAGCGCGAAGTAAGCTGATGAGATAAGAAGTATCCACGAGATTATTTGAAAAAATGAGAAGGGATTTTGAAACCATATCTTCAGATTCATGAGTGCCAGGATGAAGATAGTTTCAAAAGCGAAGAATCTTGTTATTCCATGGTATCTTTTGTGTCTGACTGAATAAAACCATGAGAACAACAATAAAATGACTGTTCCTACTATAAATATGGTATAATTCATATATAATGATTATTTACAGGTTTATTTTTCATGGATCCTTTTTATGAAATCATAGACCTCAACCTGTGAATGAATCCTATTTTTTCCCTTTTTAACAAATTTGTTTGACAATCTGGAATCTATTTTACGGGCTTTAACGTTATCACTCCACTGGATCTCAAAGATCTGTTTTAGTTCATTTTTGATATTCTTATCAAAAACCGGACAGGTTACTTCAATCCTGTGGTCGATGTTTCTTGTCATCAGGTCGGCTGATGAGATAAAACACTCTTCATTGCCATCGTTACAAAATATCATGAATCTTGTATGTTCGAGAAAACGGTCAACAATGCCAATTGCTTTAATGTTCTCACTTACATCCTTTATCCCCGGAACCAGTGAAATCATACCTCTGACAATCATTCTGACAATAACTCCTGCATTACTTGCCTCATAGAGGTTACTGATTAATTCATTATCAGTTATGTTATTTAGTTTCAGATATATGTACGCTTTTTTACCCGATCTGGCATTCTTAATCTCGTTATCAATCAGCTGGGTAATTTTATTCCTCAGGAAAAAAGGCGATAAGACCAGATGATAGAAATTATCCTTACGGTAATTTACATTAAAGAAATTAAAAGCTTTATTAACTTCATTGGTAATCTTTTTTTCAGTCGTAAGAAGAAGGTGATCGGTATAAATCCTTGCCGTATCCTCATTGAAATTACCTGTTCCAATAGCAGCATATCGTTCAGTAATATCATTTTTTACCCGTGTTATCAGGCATAATTTAGAATGAACCTTAAGCCCTGGTACTCCGTAGATCACTTTTACACCCTCTTCCATTAGCCTGTTTCCCCACAATATATTTGCCTCTTCATCGAATCTTGCCTGGAGTTCTACTACTGTTGTAACCCTTTTTCCGTTTCTTACTGCATTCAGGAGAGCATTGATCACACTCGAGTTTCTTGCCAGCCGGTAAAGGGTTATCTGGACAGAAGTCACTAACGGATCGATTGAAGCTTCTCTTAACAGGTCGATAAAATGGTCGAAAGGGTGGTAAGGGAAGAACAACATAATATCCTTTTTCATCATTGCCGACAGAATGCTTTTACCCTGCGGAATATCCTTATGTTGAACAGGAACCAGAGGTTCAAAATAGAACTTTTTGCGCCCCAGATAGGGGAAGTACATGAAATCCTTAAAGTTGTGATACCTGTTGCCTGGTATTATAACATCATCGGGACCGAACTTAAGTTTCTTTGTAATTGTTTTCAACAGGTCACGCGGCATTTCCCTGTCGTAAATAAACCGGACCGGTGTACCCCATTTCCGTTGTTGCAGACTGCGGGAAAGCTTTTCGATATAACTTTCTGAAATATCGTCAACGATTTCAAGCTCAGCATCTTTTGTGAGCTTAACAGTGTAGGCGGAGATATAGTTAAAATCGAAAATAAAGAAAATTTCTTTTAGCCCGAACCTGATAATATCATCAAGGAAGATCAGATATTTGCTGTCATCTTTATCAGGAAGGATTATAAACCGAGGAAGCACATTTGCCGGTATTTCAAGAAGCGCATATCTTTTCTTCCGCACATCTTTCTTCTCAAGATAAATGGCAAAGTAGATTGCATCATCTGTAAGATTCGGAAGTTCAGCATCCTTTTCGATCATAAAGGGCATAAGCCTCGTCCTTACTTCGCTGTGAAAGTATTCCCTGACAAACGCAGCCTGGTCCTGGTTTAACTGTTTCTCATTAATGATGTGTATTTTATGTTTCGCAAGTTCCTGTATCAGGCCTGAATATATTTTCTCAAACTTCGTATTTTGACTGATTACTGTATTATGGATCTTTTTAAGGGTTGCACCGGGGCTGTAACCCAGAATACTTTTTGATTTGGGCCCTAATTGTGAAAGTCTTCTCAAAGTGGCAACTCTGACCCTGAAAAACTCATCGAGGTTATTGGAGTATATACCAAGAAACTTGAATCGTTCAGCGATTGGGATCTCCTTATTGTCGGCTTCCTGAAGAACACGCTCATTGAATGATAACCAGCTGATTTCTTTTGGCAGGTATGTGTTGTTCATATTGTTTTTTCCGGTTTCAGAGTATATTCATGTTTTCCTCTTTCATGTATAACTTCTGACCACGATTTTGCTTTGAAAGAGAGGCATACAACACCGCTTTTTGGCATAAAGTCTACTCCTCCTTTGCTTAACCTGTCGGGAATTTCAGTAAATGCCGGATTATGTCCAAACATAATCACGGTATCTTCTTCATCACTAACCGAGATAAGAATTTCAGCCAGCGATTTCAGATTAACTTTGAAATACAGGTTGCTTCTTAGGATTATTTCATCAGGATCGGAGCCGTATTCCCTGGCAAAAATCAGGGCTGTCTCGAGAGCCCGGAAGGCAGGGCTGCTGATGAATACTCCCGGATTTTTTTCTTTTTCCTTAAGTCTGGCTGCCACCATCCTTGATGTGTTCTTACCCTTAGGTGTTAGTGATCTATCGAAATCGGAAAGGAGAGGAGATGGTTCCTCTGCCTTTCCGTGCCTGACAAAAATTAATTTTTTCATTTTTGTTTCATGCTTTTTCTGAACTCTTACAACTACAGGCGGAACACTTAAAGATATTAGTTAATTTCCAAAGTTAGTACCCATATTTTTTGCTTTAACAACCAGGGCATTATTCGGATCTACAAGCTTTAATTTGCCGGCAACCTCTGCAAGAGGTACGGATACTATTTCATTATTTTTCAGGGCAACCATCTTACCAAAATCCTTTCTGGCGATCATGTCAGCTGCAGAAGTACCATAACGGGTTGCCAGCACACGGTCCATGGGTGATGGCGAACCTCCACGCTGGATATATCCAAGTACAGTCTCCCTTGCCTCAAGTCCTGTCAACTCACTTATCCGCTTACTCAGGTACTGTGCAGGCGATCTGTCTTTGCCAGGTGTTTTGATACCCTCAGCAACAACAACAATTGAATATGGTTTGTTTTCGTCTACTCGGTGAAGGAGATACTCTGCAATTTTGTCTTCATCATGGGGTATCTCAGGTATCAGGATTACATCACCACCTCCTGCCATTCCTGAGTACAATGCTAACCAACCGGCATTGTGTCCCATTAGTTCTATCAACATAATGCGCTTGTGAGAGTTGGCTGTCGAATGAAGCCGGTCAATAGCTTCTGTGGCAATATTAACAGCCGAATCAAAACCAAAAGTGATATCTGTACCCCATACATCATTGTCGATTGTTTTAGGTATACCGACTATATTAAGTCCTTCCTGGGACAGAAGGTAAGCAGTCTTTAAAGTACCGTTTCCTCCGATGCATACAAGGCAATCGAGCCCCATTTGTTCATAATGTTCTTTTATAAGGAGGGGCTTTTTTATTTCAGTTTTATTTTTTCCACTGCTTTTGAATGGTTTTTCTCTTGATGTCCCAAGAATGGTGCCTCCCAGGGTAAGAATTCCTGAAAGATCATGTTCAGAAAGTTCGGTGTATTCTTTAGTTATGAGACCAGTGAAGCCATCGCTGATACCGATGACCTTCATGCCGTACTTGACGATTGCTGTCTTACCAACACCGCGAATAGCAGCATTAATGCCCGGGCAATCCCCACCGGCTGTAAGGATCCCTATTCTCTGATTATTGTGCATCTTAACCATTATAAAAGTCTTGGATTATTTCAACAAATTTAAATTTTTAGTTAATATAAAGAAAATTTTGAATAACAAGATAATTCTATTCTGTTACCGGATTTCAATTTGAAAGTTAACAATGGACTTGAGACAAGTTTTAATTACACAGGTTTCACGGAACATGCAGGGGTCACAGAGTCACTTTCTGACAGCTAATTTTGGAAGTTTTTTGCTTATTTTGTAATTTTAAAGAATACACTTTCAAAAAGTGTGAAATTATGCTGCTCGATTATGTAAAACTGAAAGAAGTAAAACCAATCCTGTCAGGTTATATAAGGGATGCCCAGGTAATGCTCAAACAGGATAGTATACCTGGCGATAATGTTGTACACGATGTAAGGGTTCTGATGAAAAAATCAAGGGCAGTCATACGGCTTATCGGGTCACAACTGGATGAAGAATCATATAACAGGGAATATCAATCGATGAGGGACGTAGGACGAATTATGCGGACATGGCGCGAAACCTCCGTCCACAGGAAAATTTTAAAAAGTATAAGGAAGAAATATCCTAATATTTTTATTGAGCTTAAAGATTTTGAGAAGCTTAACTCTCTAATGAAAAGACAGGTACAAGGTCCGGAAACCAGGGAGGAGATTAAAAGTGGTCTGCAGGAGATTCTTAAAATCTTGAACAAATCGGATTACAGGATCCGGTTTCTTAGTATAAACAATTTAGATCCCAGGGCATTGCTAAAGGAACTGGATCGGACTTATAACATAGTTGCGGGTTGTTATCTGACCAGCCGTTATAACCTTAAACCTGCAAGCCTGCATGAATTCAGGAAAAAAGCAAAAGATCTTCTCTATCAACTTTATTTCTTCAGACCGCTTAAAAATCAGTCAGTTAAAGCTCTGGAAAAACAGCTTGATACAATAGCTCAGAATCTTGGCAAATTTAATGACCTTGAAGTTCTTGTTAAAGCACTCGGGTATAAACGTCATAACCCTGATAATAGTCCGGCATTTCACGAATTGATTGTATTACTAAAAGAGGAGCAGGACAGGTATCTTTCAAAAGTATGGCCAATAGCATATAAGGTTTTCTGTCCAAGTCAGAATCTCATCAATGTGCTTGGCTTCAAGCTATTATTTGTTTAATCCTATGTAAATATTATCTGGGAACCTTCTCCTCCTGCAAGTTCATAGAATTCACCAACAGTAAGAATATCATTCACATGTTCGCTGAGATCCTCTTTTTTAAACTTGAACATATCCATACCAAGCTTGCAGGCATAGATCTTGCCACCTCCGGCAGTGATCAGATCAAGAAATTCACTCACAGGAGGAATGTCAAGTTTTTCCATTTCACCTTTCATCATCCATGATGTGAATGATTCCATTCCGGGAATGACTCCCAGCAGTGTGGGCATTCTTAATCCTCCGGGAAGTCGTAATGAAGGATTTCCCACAACTGCGGTATGTAGTTTGTCCATTCTCTTCTTAACGATAGCATCGAGTCCGAAAAAAGTAAAAAATATATTTGTTTCCATACCCTCCATCACTGCTCCGTTACCCATAACCAGAGTTGCGTAAACATCTTCTATTGTACCTTTGGCACAGATGATATTGACTTTTTTTATAGGATGTTTTTCTTCTGTTGTCATATTAATAATTCATTGGTTAAACACAACTAGCGGGTTTTGGAATTCCAGCTATTCTGGTGGCTTTTTTAAGTGGAGCCCCGGGAAAAAGCTGATAAAAGGTTTTGACATCGATAACTCCGGAGTGATTAATGCTCCTTATAGATAAGTTATCACCACTATTGAACCTGTTCCGTAGAAAATCCATAATAGCAAAGTGCTGATCTGTCAGTAAAATGCCTTCCTCCTTCGCAATCTCAACGGCAATCTCTCTGGTCCATTGAGACGGATCTGTAAAATAACCTTCTTCATTTACGTCAACTGTTTTACCTGCATATGTTTTCTGAGCCATAATATTTAAGATTTGATTGTTAATTAATTATCTGGTTTTTGTTTCAGCAATATTTCTTAAGAATAACATTATGAATCCAATACTTTTTCTAACTTCCGGTTTATTAAGCTGCCTCATCAGACGCCATACTGAGTATTCTTCAATTTCTTCAGGATTAACCTCTTTCAGGGCAGAAGTTGCTGCATTTATCTTATTCAACAATCCTGGATCGGCAATGTTCATTAAAGTATCGACTACAGGTACAAGATTATCAGATAATTTCTTAAGATCTTCCATACTGTACCTTGCAGCTATTGTTTCAATAGTCATGGTAACCTGATTAAGAATTTCAAAATATCCTTTTTGCTCGAGTTCATAAAACTTATGGACACCATCGAGACCAACCTGTTTTATGACAGGAGTTAGATCCTTTATGAGATCAGTTAAACTCTCAAGAGTCTCCAGTACCATCCCCATGCTGTTTATATTTCTTATCAGACGCAGAATGAGACATCTGAGTGCATCTCCGTCAAGCTCTATTCCTGCATCATCGAGCTGAATGACCATCTGGTTAAATACATCCTTGCCAATAACTGCAGCATCATCAAGCAGATCGTTGATTGATTCCCTGTTCTGTCTTTGAACTGAAGCTTCATCAAGGATTAAATCCAACTTCCTGTTTATTTCATCTATCTGTAATTGCAAGGTTTTTTCTGATATATCCATAATATGAATGTTAATCGGCTTTTTTACCTGCCATTGTCATGTGTGTATCAATAGGTATCTCTTTACCTTTCAGTAATATATGCCAATAGATCCAGCGGAATATTAGTTTACCGTAATGATTAAGTCTGCTCTCCTTAAGAAGATTGAAAGGGCCTATTCCGGGAAACGGGAAATATCCGGGAAGAGGTTCTGTATCATAATTAAAGTCGATCAATGCTCCTTTTCCATGACCGGTCTCTATATAGCAATTTGAATGACCATCAAAAGACCCTGTAAATGGTCTCTCTTCTATATAACATATAAGGTTTTCGGTAAGAATATCCGCCTGAAAATGAACTACTGATCCGGCTTTTGAAGTAGGAAAATTACCGGCATCACCCAGAACATAGATATTATCAAAAAGCACTGATTGCAGAGTATGTTTATCGGCTTTGACAAAACCGAACTCATCACCGAGTCCGCTTTTTATTATAGCTGGATCACCACTGTGAAGAGGTATGGTTATGAGACAATCAAAAGGAACTTCACGGCCTCCGAAATCTTTTATAACCTTGTTTTTGTTATCAACCTCTGAAAGAAAAAAATCCGTTATCATATTGATATTCTTGTTTTCAAGAAGACTGCCCAGTAATTTGGACGACCTTGGTTTGGTAAAAGCCCCGGAGAGAGGAGTTACATAACTGATTTTCACCTTGTCGCGCATACCCCTCTCGGTAAAAAAAGCGTCTGCATAAAAAGAAAACTCTAGCGGAGCTACAGGACATTTGATAGGATTGTCAGCAATATTGACAACTAAATGTCCGCCTTGCCATGTTTTAAAAAATCTGGCCAGAGCTTCAGCACCTTCAATGGTATAAAAATCGAAAATGTTTTTATACCATAATTCACTCTTCAGCCCTGGTGTCTCTTCAGGAATTATCCGTGTGCCTGTTGCGATAATCAGGATATCATATACTAATACTTCACCATTAGACAGAACGACTTTGTTGTTTTCAGCATCTATCTTTTCAATCTTGTGATATACAGAATCAACTCCTATGGGGAGAAAATTTTGCTTTGGTTTTATGACATCATTTTTTTTATAGTATCCGAAAGGAACAAAAAGAAATCCTGGCTGATAATAATGAGTCTTATCCTGGTCTACAACAGTTATTTTCCATTCATCCCTTGAAAGCTCTTTTATCATTTTGTTGGCCATTATGGTTCCTCCTGTGCCGGCTCCTAAAATCAATAGTTTTTTCATTTTATTCAGTAATCTGCGAATTTATTAACAGTATAATCGTGCGTTAAAAAGCAAAATCTGTACAAGTTTAACATAAAACAAACATTATAATAAAATGTTTAAACATATTTTTATAAAAATATAATGTATTATTAAGAAATTTACGACTATCTTCAAGGCCAGTGAATATGGTTTCAGATAATCTAAAAGTCTAAAATTTATGAAAAGTGTTTTTCCCATCATTATGCTCCTTTTAATCAGCATGTATGATCTTTCAGCACAAACTGCCGGAACGAAAAAAGATCCTGTTGGTAAATGGAAATTTGAAGCTCCCTATGCCCCAGAAGGTTATACTTCCGGGACCATTGATTTAGGTTTTGCCGAAAACAAGTATTCAGCTACTATTGCTTTTACGGGAAGTGATTATAAAATACCGGGTGAGAACGTTAAGTTCGAGAAGGATACTGTCTCCTTCATTGTATATGTTGAGGGAACTAATGTTACTATTACCCTGAAGATGGCAGATGCCACCAAGATGGAAGGAAATGCCGTGTATTACGAAGGGGATATACCTCTTACACTTGTACGCGAAGAAACAAAGAAAGAGTAAGACTGATTTTTCACTGACAAAGAAATTCTGGGATTGCAATCCTTCCTGAAGTTATTTGATTATCAGACCATTGGACATATAAGACTGATATCAAAATCTGTATTCATAAATACTTGCAGGAAATGAAAAAGAAGAACATATTTCTAATAGTGTGCCTTTTTTCAGCAAATATTCTGTATTCGCAGATTATAAATAAAGAACCACTCAGTGCCCGTCTGACGGGTTATAAGATCGATGTGACCCTCAATCCCGAAACAACAATCGTTAAGGGGGATATGGATGCTTTCTGGGTAAACAGTTCAACTGATATTGTACCTGATATACGATTGCACCTCTATATGAATGCTTTCAGAAGCAGCAAGACTACATTTTACACGGAGTCAGGAGGATCGCCGGGCAGAAGGGAGTCAGATCCCGGGTGGATTGAGATTAATTCATTTACAGATAAAGAAGGTCTTGATCTTACACCGGGGATGAAGTTTATTAGTCCGGATGATGATAATCCGGATGATCAGACAGTACTGCAGGTATTTCTTCCCAAACCGGCCAATCCGGGTGATACTGTTTTTGTAAAAATAAATTTTGAGACAAAGCTTCCATCAAATATCAGAAGAACGGGTTATAATGATGATTTTTTCTTTGTTGCCCAGTGGTTTCCAAAATTCGGGGTGTATGAACCGGCCGGAATGCGTTATGCAACCGTTGGCGGGTGGAATTGTCACCAGTTTCATGCCCATTCAGAATTTTATTCAAATCACAGTGTTTATGATGTAAGCATTACTCTGCCGGAGGAATATGTTGTTGGAAGCGGGGGATTACTGATTTCAGAAACAGAGATCGGTGAAGGTAAAAAGACTCTCGTATATCGGGCTGAAGATATAGTTGATTTCGCATGGACTGCATGGCCGGGATATGCAGTTTTCAAAGACTCGTGGGAGCACGTTGATATAACTCTTCTGATTCCCGGGGATAGAACTGAACAGGTTGAAAGGCAATTTATTGCAGTTAAGCATGCTCTTGAATATCTGACAGAAAATGTCGGACCCTATCCATGGCCTCATCTTACTTTCGTTGATCCTCCCGCTAAGGGATCCGGCGCAGGTGGAATGGAATATACAACCCTGTTTACATCAATGTCTTTTTACAGAATGCCCGAATGGATTCATATACCCGAAATGGTTACCATACATGAATTCGGACACGCTTACTTTATGGGTATTCTGGCCAGTAATGAATTTGAAGAACCATGGCTCGATGAGGGTATTAATTCGTTTTGGGAAGAAAGAATAGTAGATCATTACTATGGCAGGAATTCAGGTCTGATAGACCATCCGTTAATTAAAATAGCAGATGCCTCATACTCGCGTATAACTTATGTAACATCACCTGAGAAACAGATAGTGAGTAATAATGAGTATGCATGGGATTACCCGCTTGGAACTTACAGTATGATGTCGTATATGAAAGCAACTACATGGTTATTTACACTTATGGGTATTGTGGGAGAGGAGACAACAAACGAGATCTTTAGACAATATTATAAGAAATGGGCTTTTAAACATCCTTGCGGAAGGGATTTTATAAATGTTGTGAATGAGGTAGTTACAGAGATACACGGTGACAGGTTCGGACCTGACATGAACTGGTTTTTTAATCAGACTCTATACGGTACAGGAATATGCGATTACAGGGTAGCAGGTTTCCAGAACAGGAAACTGGAGACCACGGATGAAGCTGTGGAGAATACAAAGTCCGGCGATAATATTTCAACGGATACTCTTCCTGAATACAGGTCGGTTGCCCAGTTCGAAAGGAGGGGTGAGTTGATGTTTCCTGTCGATATTCTTATCCATTTTGACAATGGTGATGAAATACTGGAATCATGGGATGGTAAAAGCAGGTATTATGAACTGGAATATACCGGGAACAGAAAGATTGACTGGGTGAAGATTGATCCCGAATTCAGGATAAGAATGGATGTGAACTATATTAATAATTCAATGACTGTTGATCCTGACCGTTTGCCAATCCGTCGGTTAACCAACAAGTTTATTTCATTCATACAGTTCTTCATAATTATTATTTCCTTATAATATAACCTGTTATGCAAATACTTAAAGCAATAAAATCAGGTGCATTACGTGCAGTCATCACATGGAAAGGTGTATTAATAATCTGGTTCTCTTTGCTTTTGCTAATAAGCCTGCTGGTTATTCCCATGAAGGGTGCTCTCAGGAGCGGACTTGGAAACAGTATGATCACCGAAAAACTGGCTGATGGTATCAATATTGAAGTTTTTGCTGAACTTGGGCAGGTATTTTCAAGCCTGATTTCTTTTTTTGCATCAGGTTTTCTTCTGGTTTTGCTGGCCGGATTCTTATTGAATGTGTTTTTTGCTGGTGGATTATTCGGCACACTGCGAGGTGCCTCAGGAAAGTTTTTATCGTCTGAGTTCTTCAAAGCATCTGCCAGAAATTTCTGGTCATTCATGGTGATTTCTCTTATACTATCTTTAATAATTATGACTCTCCTGTTTATTATTGTAGGAATACCGTTGGGAATAGTAAGCCAGTCACAAACTGCGTCGGAGGGTTCAATGCAGACAGCCGTAAAAATTACGGGTTTGATCTTTTTGCTACTGCTTCCCATCCTTCTGCTTGTAGCTGATTATTCCAGAGCATGGCAGGTTTCTGCCGACCATCCTGCTTGTTTCAAGGCAATAGGCTATGGATTCAGCCGGACATTTAAAACCTTTTTGACATCTTATCCTTTAATGATAATTGTGCTTCTGATACAGATCCTGTTCGGCTGGTTTGTTTTAACTGTTATACCGGGCCTGAGACCTGCATCGGGGATTGGTGTTTTCCTTCTTTTCCTGTTAACACAGTTACTCTTCTTTATCAAAATTCTTTTAAGAGCCTGGAGATATGGCAGTGTTACTGCCTTAATGGAGCAGAATCCCAAAAGACTATAAATTAAAAATCAATTAGTCAATATCATTGATTTGATACCGGATCAGCAGGTACCGGTATCTTCACTCCGTTTTTATCAGGGTGTATATTAATTTCGTATGGTTTGAACACATACCAGTAAGTTGTAAGGGCATAATTTATTACCGCCGGCAACCAGTGCCAGAGTTCAATATTTGAACTTATTGATGATTTAAACGGAATGGCATCGACCAGAAAGATTCCATTTTAATGCCGTTCTCCACCATGGTGTACCATGTTGAAAAAGAAGTCCTCTTATACGCTGTTCCAAAAAAATCACCAGCTGGAACCCAGACTGTCCGTTTCCCATCAAAGCTCATGCAAAGAACAGTTGATCTGAGGGCCTGTTCCGGATTATCCGCATCTAACAAAAGTGTTATCCTGGTAATAGATGAATTAGATGATCTGATATTTGCTTTTGTTGAATCTCCAGACGAAATAATTCCGGACAATTTATGGATTTTGTTTTTTTTCTCTGCCAGCTTATTATCAGGTTTCAGTAGCAATTCATTAGTTCTTTTAATAATTGCAGAAGCATTAATAAGTTCATCCTGAGAGAATGAAATTACACTGGCATTCTTTTCATAATGCCTGTAACATATATTATAATATATACTCGGCTTCCTGGTGTTGTCACTTATAACAATGGCATCACATTCGTATGTAATCCTGCAATGTTTTCTGAATGGGACAGGCAGATACAGATTATGTCCTCTCTGATGAAGTCCTGTTTCAGGTGATACAGATGAACTTAAAGGTTCTCCTGCAAGCAATTGCCCGCTAAGAACTTTGAGAATATTGTCTTCAATAACTGGTGTTTTATTATCATCGATGTAAACCCTTACAATCCCATCATAGCTTCCTTCACCGGCAAAAGTCATCCACCATCTTACAATTGCTCCTGGTCCGTCAGTGTCGAACAGGATGTATTCTTCCCTGCCAGATGAGGAGTCTACTCCTGTAAACCATGTATAATCTGAATTTGCGAACCAACCTCTGCCTCCTGTACTATCTGATCTTCTGTCATAACTGCTGAACTGTTTAAGATTATACCAGGGAGATGGATATAATGTCAGGCTTTCTCTGTCAGTCATTTCAAGAAGCAGAGTTTTTAAGCTTATAACTCTCTGCCTCTTACAGGAAGTTGAGATCAGCAGGGAAAGAATAAAAAGGAACGACAGTATAAATATTTTTTTGCCAGGTGTTTTCATAAGGGATTGGATTTAGTAATGCAATTCAAATTTATGCTTTTTGAACTGGCAGGATTATATAATTCTTAAAATTATTGTAACTTAATAACACTTTTACTTGAAGATAACTATATAGTAAAAAATTACTCCCTTTAGGGTTGGGGCAAATAATTGATTTTGACTTCGTCGAGCTCCGCTTTGCTCCGGTTCAAGCACTAGTTTATTTTTGTTATTGATTACCGATAGTCATATAAAAAAATAGTCGAACTCAGAATTTAATTTATAATCAGAATTATATCACTAAATAATTTACAATGGACAGAGAGGAGATAATTAAATTACGGGACGAGGCAGAAAATCACCTCAGAAATGAACTGTTACCATTCTGGGCCACCAGAATGATTGACAAAGTAAACGGCGGTTATATAACACATTTTGATAAAAATGGCCAGGATACGGGCGAAGATGAAAAATCGCTTATAGCACAAACCCGTTGTGTTTACACCTGTGCTTCAGCTCACCGTGCCGGGTATGGTAACGGGAAATATGCCGGCATGGCACAGCATGGGGTGGATTTCCTTATAAATAAAATGTGGGACAGCATTCATGGAGGTTTTTTCTGGTTGATGGACCGGAAAGGTAATGTAAGAACAGATAAAAAAATAATATACGGGCACAGCTTTGCGGTCTATTCTCTCAGTGAATATACGCTGGCAACAGGCGATCCACGTGGTGTTGATTATGCAGAAAAGGTGTTCGATCTGATTCAGAAATATTGTACTGACACAATGTACGGAGGTTACTGGGAGATGTTCGACTGCGACTGGACGCTTTGCGGTCCGGGAAGTCCGGGAGGTGACCGGAAGACCCTCGATGTACATATGCACCTTATGGAGGCTTTCACTACCTTATATGAATGCACCGGGAAAGAAGTCCACCGGCGGAAATTGCTGGAAACAATTGATCTGCTTCTTTACCGGTTTATCCATCCTGATTATAAGACTGGTATACCCCAGTTCTTCAAAGACTGGACAGTTGCTCCCCAGATAAAATTCGATATTGTTTGGGGATGGGACAGATTCACAGGAGAAGGTCAAAAACCTAATGTTACTGACAATACAAGTTACGGGCATAATACAGAATTTGCATGGCTTTTGCTTCATGCTATGGAAATCCTAAAAACAGACCCGGGGATTTATAGAAATACTTTTAGAACCATCTTCGATCATACTGTTCAAAATGGCATTGATAATGAATTTGGCGGTGTTTATGTTGAAGGTCCGCATGTTGGTGGTGTCTACGACCGTGAAAAAGAATTCTGGCAGCAGGCCGAAGTTTTAATAGGCATGCTTGATGCGTTCCTGATGTTTAAAGATCCTGATTACTGGAATGCTTACAAAAATGTACATCGTTTTATTTTTGACAAAATGATTAACAAAGGAGTAGGGGAATGGTATCCATTACTTAAACGCAGTGGTGAGCCTGTCTGGACTCATATGTCGCATTCCTGGAAAATCAATTACCACTCCGTAAGATCAATGATCCAGAGTATACAGCGACTGAATAAAATTCTGGAAGAATTTTAACTGTTTCCTTCTTACTGGTTCTGACTTTTACGTTATAAGAGTGGTTTTTCTCCGTTTAAATTGTGGTAAAGTTCCAGGAGAAAGTCTTTGTTATCTGCTGTAAGATAGTGCATTTCACCTCCCATACGGTGGAATGTTTTGCAGTAACGCATATAATATGAAGAATTATCAACGGGAGGTTCACCGTTTTTTACCCAGTCCCATTCAGATTTTGCCATATCAACAACAATTATGAAATGGTTATCTATATGCCTGTTAGATTGAATTTCAACATTCTGAGCCATCGATAATGACTTTTCAAAAATCATGGGAGACATTACTGCTGAACCAAGGGACATATAAACACCATGTTCAAGATTAAGCACACTTTCTGAAAAGTACAGAAAATCAGTCAGGGCGGTTCTGCCAACTGCAGCTCCGTGGTTTATAGGGTGAGTGTAAATGATATCATGTCCGAACATTGGATGTCCGGTAAATGGAATTTTCAGTTCGTAGGCTGAGGACTGAACGGAATAATCTTTATATGGATGAGGAATACTCAGGAATCCGGGGTCGAGATCATTCTTTCTTATTACACCCAGCAGATCAACGGCAGCCGCAGCCTGATCAGGATTGGTCTCCATAATTTCTTTTGCTTCGTCAGCCAGCAGCGAAGGTTCCGGGATATTAAGTCCTTCGTTAAAGATCATCTTACCTATGGCTTCTCCATAACCAAGATCTTCATAAGCACCGGTAATTAATGCAAGATTGATGAAAAATCCGGTTTCATCCCATATCCCAAACCGGCCATTTCTAACATTTTCACGTACATCTTCGCTGGATTTCCCCTGATAAGCAAATTCCCAGTCGTGGATGATACCTGCTCCATTGGTTGCCAGATGTGTTACCCAGCCATCCCTTATCAAAGCTATAAGTACAGGAGCCAGTCCGTTTTTAATTGTATGTGCGCCGAAAGCAAGTATTACGGACTTCTGTTTTTGCCTGGCTGTTATGATTTTTTGTGCGGTTACCTTAATTATTTTCTTATCCTGCTGCGAAATTTTTGAAGAGCTGGCTGTAACAGGAACATAATCATTTTCAATAAAAATCCTGCTTCTCCGTTCCGCAAGCTTCTTTACTGACAGATTGTTTCTATTGAATTTTTGATGAGCCATATTATCTGATGTTTAGTAGTCCGAGTAACAGATCCAACTGTGAAAAATCCGGTATAATAACATCTGCACCGGCTTTGATAAGTCGGGTGCGCTTGACCTTATTGAGCCCATAGCGCTTCAGTTCATTACTTGCAATTCCAACTGTAATACCACCTCTTTTGTGTGTTTCCCTGATTTCCACAGGTCCGTCACCAAAAGTTGCTATCGATCGTGATTCTGATTCTCCAATAGAATCAAGGATACGGTCAAGAACAATTTTCTTGGCTTCCTTGGTCACATCACCAATGGCACCATATATACGTCCTTCGAAGAGGAAATCGTACCCAAGGACAGACGATTCATGCTTTACGTCAGCTTCGTCTGTTCCACTTGTGAGGTATAGCTTGATCCCATTATCATAAAGCTGTTTAAGGAAATGAACAGAATTTTTTAAAGTCAGATCCTCAATAACGAGTTCACCACAAAGCAACTTTTCTTCACGTTGTTTAACCATCTGCATAAGTTCTTTATTGTATATCTTTTTATAACCGGACTCATCGAGTATCTGATCTGCCGGAACAAAACCGAATTCCTTCACCAGTTCCGAAAGATATTTCATCTGCATAAGAGTCTGAATGCCAGTTGTTTTACTAATGAACTCATTAACCCGGCTTTTTACTTTAATAAATAATGTTTCGTCGGCTTCTGAATACTTTTCTCCCAGAATTGCTTTAACCATCATGGGACCCATAATTAGTTCCCATCCCTCACGCAATGTTGAAATTGTTCCGTCGTTATCGAATATTGCATGTTGAATGTTGAGAGATTTTTCCCACCTGTTAATGATTTCAATCTCTGACTTTTTGAAATACTTCGCCTGTCTTGTATCCTCAGCAATTTCCGGATGATAGATGAAATCAGGATCATGTCCTGTTTGAAAAATTTCTTCAGGAGTAGCTGTACCTGTTTGAAAAAGTTTTTGAACTGTTACTCCGGCAACATAGGTCCCAAGTTCAGCGGCAATATCGATATTATAACCTGCTGCCAGTGCTGCCGTAGTACCAGCAAGATAGCTGTCACCTGCTCCAACGGGGTCCACCTGGGATAAGGTCATCAGACCCGGGGTTTCAACAATACCCTTCTCATCAATGGCCAAAGATCCCCTGATACCACGTGTTATGAAAAGGGGTTTACCATATCTCTGGAAAAGCTTTTCAGCTACATCTTTTATTTCTGAAAATGGTATTACATCATTAGATTCTTTTTTCTCTCCGCATAAAAGCGCCGCTTCTATATCATTCATTTTCCGGTATGCGCCATTATATGAGTGGGTAAAGTCCCTGCTGTCAGCTATAAATATTTTATCAGGAAATGAAGTGATCAATCCGGTAAGCTTATGCCTGAAATACTCTGTATGGATTCCGGATACAACCTGCTGATTAACAATAATAATATCAACATCATTGATTTCGTTTTCAAGGTTATTAATTAACCGGTCTGCGGTTTCATTGCTTAAAATGTTGAAATTACCAAAATCAATACGGCTTTGCTCACGGTCATTAATATAGGGTTTTATATATACATGAGTAGACCATTGTTCGTCCTGAATTAAGAGATTGTCAGTGCAGATACCGGCCGTTTTCATTATATTGACCATCTCAGATCCAAAAGGATCAGCCCCTATAACTCCAAAGACCCTGATATCACTGATCTCCATGGCAATAAGATTATTAGCAACATTTCCTGCCCCCCCAGGAGAATATTTCTGTCGGTACACAGGGTGTGTCGGATGACCAGTTTCAACGGAAATTTCACTCCTGGATTCATCAATAAACCAGTATGCATCCAGACAAAAATCACCTGTAATAGCGATTTTAACAGATTTAATTGAATCAATAATTTCCTTTAATAATTCAGCGTCCATATTTTGTCATTTATTATTGCAGTAAAAATGATTTTCAACGATCATACATAGTGTATGTAATAATGGTAACTGAAGTTCCTGTACAAAAGCAGTCCGTTTTTCAGGTACATTCAGTAAAATATCGCAATATTCTTTCATTATTCCTCCGGTTATTCCTGTAATTCCTATAACTTTTAAATTCAACGCTTTTGCAGTAATACATGCGTCCACAATATTTTGTGAGTTGCCGGAACTGCTTATTCCGATCAGTACGTCTTTTTCTCTGCCATATCCGATAATCTGCTGGGCGAAAACAAGATTTGCATCTGTATCGTTACAAATTGCGGTCGCTAAACCCGTATGTGCCGAAAGTGAGATGGCAGGAAGTGCGCCTTCAAGCTTTTCTGCAAGATATCCACCTCTTAACGAGGATATTTTAACCAGTTGTTCTTTAATTCTTCCATCCACGGGTCTGGTAATTTCAAAACTTTTCATAAGTTCTCCGACTATATGATCTGAATCGGAACTGCTGCCTCCATTGCCGCAGATGAGCAATTTTCCTCCGCCGGAATAACAATCAATGATCATCTCCCCTGCATTACTGATGGATTGCTTTAAACCGGTAAGTAAAGGATATCTGTCACACAGTTGATCCAAAAACGCATGCTTGTTCATCATATCATTTATATTAGTATCATAAAATTATTAATTTTATTATCATTTTGAATAAAACATATAAACACATAAACCTGAAGTAATAATGGCAGAAACTGAAAATAACCTACTGAAAGATAAAAATGTCGTTCCTGAAGATGATTTGATTTTTTCAATAATTGGAGAAAACAAGATCTTATGGCAGAGTATTATGCAACACATGCATAGTCATTATAATAATATCACTGAGGAGTGGAGATATTATAATGATGGCAAGCAATGGCTCTTTAAGCTGTTGCAAAAGAAAAAGACAATATTCTGGATCAGTATAGTAAAAGATACCTTCAGGGTTACTTTCTATTTTGGTGACAAAGCTGAGCCTCTTATTTTTACAAGCGATCTGCCTGAAAGTATCAAGCATGATTTCAAAACCGGAAAAAGATATGGCAAAATCAGACCTGTTTCAATAAAAATCTGTGACCAGGCAGATGTTGATGCTGTGTTGAAACTTGCAGCAATAAAATGAAAAATGAAATAAAAAGTACCAGCTCTTAACAATTATCTCTTTTTATTGTTATTTGTTTGTATAATATTTTATGACTATCGGTAATCAATAATAAAAATAAAATAGTGCTTGAACCGGAGCAAAGCGGAGCTCGACGAAGTCAAAATCAATAAAAGCATGTTATTGATTCCAGATACTCATTTAATATTTAAAAACATTAAGTAAAATTCAGTTATAATGGCAAAGAGACTTACACTTATTTCAGCTTTCTTACTTATACTTGTCATATTCCCGGTAATAGCATTGAATGCTCAGATTTCACTTGATTTAGAATCAGGTCTTGTGACCACTGGGTACAATGACGTGCGTATTCCGGGTAATCAGGGAACGCTTTTTTCATTGAATGAGGACCTGGAGGCAAATTCAAAAATCTTCTACCGTATTAGAGTGAATTATGAAGCAGGAGAACGACATACGTTTTCACTTTTATATGCTCCGCTAACCATCTTATCAGATGGACGCCCGGATGAGGATATTTCATTTGCAGGAGAGTTATTTCCTGCCAACAGTGACATTGATGCCACGTATAAATTCAATTCTTACAGGTTAACCTACCGTTATAAAGTTATTCAGAAGCCAAAGCTCAATTTTGGTATAGGTTTCACAGCAAAAATCAGGGATGCCAGCATTGCTCTTACTTCCGGTGATGTTTCGGGGAAAAAAGTCAATGTCGGTTTTGTGCCGATTATTAATTTCAGGCTCTTATGGCGTCCGGCTGAGAAATTCGGGATCCTGCTTGACGGAGATGCTCTTGCAGCACCACAGGGAAGGGCAGAGGATGTTCTGGTTGCCGCAACATACAGGTTGTCTGATCGTTTGGGTTTGAAAGCCGGTTACCGTATTCTTGAAGGAGGGGCAGATAATGATGAAGTCTACACTTTTTCTTTGTTTCACTATGCTTCTGTAGGATTTCTTATTTACCTGTAATTGAAAGCAGATTTTATAACATTAAAGATTTAAGCTAATGAAACCAATAGAGGTAGGAGACAAAATACCTGATTTTTCTCTCAGAGATCAGAACGGAGATCTTTTTGATATAAAAACTGTCCTCGGCAGGAAGAACCTTGTCATCTTTTTTTATCCACAGGATGGCAGTCACGGCTGTACAAAGCAGGCATGCTATTTCCGTGATCAATCAGAGGCTTTTGATGAAACAAATGCTATAATTATCGGAATCAGCGGACAATCAGTTGAAAGTCATAAGAACTTTGCTGAAAATTATAATCTCAGGTATCCCTTGCTGAGTGATGAAGGAGATAATGTGCGAAAATTATTCGGTGTTCCGTCAAAGCTGTTCGGGCTTGTTCCGGGACGTGTGACTTATGTTGCAAATAAGGAGGGCAGAATAGTATATATTTTCAATTCACAGACACAGGTTGAAAGACATGTTGATGAAGCTCTTAAGGTAGCTCTTGTTCTGAAAAAGGCTGAAAGTGCTGTTACTGAGCAGGGACGTTAGCCGGATGTGTATTTTTGATCTTTCCTGAACTTAACCTGTATCCCTGCAAAAACCATTCTGCCAAAATCAGGATAACCGTTTACGGTTGAGTATATTTTATCAGTTAGATTCTTAATCCTTAAGTATAGTCTTACAGGTACTTTTCCTTTGGTGGTGTAACCTCCGTTCAGATCCAGGACAAAGAAATCCCCGAGTGGTTTCGGACCGTCGGCAACATTTACGAAACGCTCATTCTCAAATGATGAGATGTATTTCCCCAGGATATTCAAATCAAAATTCCTCCAGACACCATAGATTCCACCGCTTGAAATCAATACAGGATTCTCTTTGTTGGTCACCATATCTTCATCCTGTTCCATCTTTGATTGCATAACTGTAAGATTGAAGAATGGCTTCACGGAACCAAACAAAACTGGTGAAAGAATTTCAAATTCGACACCCCACTGATTCTGATCACGATTAAGGTAGAGCTCGCGACGGATGTTTGTAACAGTGTCCAGGTAAGTGGAGCCGCTCAATGTAATTGCATCGTTCTGGAATACTCCAAAAGTTGTCAGGGTCAATTTCCCTGCTCTAACAAATTTCTGCATTATCCCCAGGTCAATTTTAAAGCGGTTCTCATTTAACGGCTCATCAAGATCTTCATTAAGAATGCCTGCACGCGGCTTTACCTGTCCAGCAGCAGAGTTGATATAAGCAGAAAATCTCTCTGTTATATTATATGATATACCCAGACTGCCCTGGATCAATGCCGGTTCCCATTCATCTGTAACCGGGGTTACAGTTCTGAATTTGCCGCCTTCGCCTTCAATATTAAAAGCCGCATATTCGTTCAGGTATGTTCTGGTAATACGTAGGCCGGCATCCAGGATCAGAGGTCCCATCCTTTGTTCGTCTGTGATAACGGCTGAGTAGGTTTCCGTATCGCACCGTTTACCTATATAGAACCGTTTCCCGTTGGGAGCTATCCAGTGGTTGTATAAAACTCCGAATCGTAACACATTGGTTGGAAATATCCTGACAGCCTGAATGAAGTTGATTCCGTATTCATAGTCCTTTTCATTAGAGGTCGTTTCAGCGACTTCATCAATAAATGTAGGATTTCGTCGTGAGTAGAAAACCTGCAGTTCAGAAGAGAGTATACTATTTGGCCGGTAATTCAGCTGAAAATTTGACAGGAGAGCCTTGTAGGGATCAAAGCTCTGGATCATGTCAAGATACTTTTGATCTGCAGGTGGCAGGGCTATTGCCATTTGTCTCTCACCATTCAGGTAAAACAGGTTGGCGTTCAAATTCAGCTTATCAGTAAGTTGCCAGTTAACGCGGATGTAGATATCAGCCATTGCTTCCTTTGCATGTCTCCCGGAAGGCCCGCTGGTTCTGTCTAACCCGATACCGGTAGCATAGCCAAAGCGTCTAATCTTATTGCCAGTTGAGATGTGGCTGTGGAACGAGTTGAAAGTGCCATATTCCAGGTCAATGGTTGTTTCAGGGCTGGTGTATTCACGAGTTTTTATATTGATCAGACCTGAAAGCCCTGACAGAGTGGTTAATAATGCAGCACTAGACCTGATAATCTCAATTTCTTCAATATCGGATGCAGAGAAGAAATAAGGCAGCTCCTCGAATTCCTTCTGCCACACTCCGTTAATGGCATAATCGGGATAAGGATATTTCTGACCCCGCACTGAAAAGAACTGTTTTACCTTCCTGCCCCTTGTCTCCGTAAGACCTCCCGGAACATGATTCATTGCATCTACAGCAGTAAATGCACCCTGCTTGAGAATATCATCATGGGTAACTTTACTGATGGCCGGTTCAAGTGATATTGGTTCAGTAAAAGGATTATTCATAGGATTACGGGGATTCTTTTCAGCCGTAATATTAATGTAATCCAGATTATATACCTGTTGTTGTAATATAAAATTAACCTCAATACTAATTTCATTATTCACACTTACTTTTTTACGTTCAGTTTTGTATCCTGTCATGGAGACTTGAACAGTATATATGCCATTTTGAATCCCGGTGATCCGGAAATCCCCTTTAAAATCAGTTATACTGCCAAGGGAGGTCTGAAGTATGATTACGTTCGCATTCTCAAGAGGAGATAGAGTGGAGGCATCTTTGACATTACCATAAATGGCGGCATCTTGAATCTGAGCATTTGTATTTGTTAATACGTTATTAACCAGGATAATAACAAGGGCCAACCTGAAAGCAATGTGATGCATACTTATAAAATTTTATTTTAAGCAGATGAATTATTTTCCTTTATTTTCAATCTCATACAAACGACAAAAATATATTTTATACTAACTCATTTGGTTAATAAAGGTTAAATAATAGATGAAATTACAATACAATAATATTTTGATATATTTGATTACTATTTTGGGGAAGGAAGTCTGAAAGTATATATTCAGGATATTCTGACAGAAATTTTATTTACTCTCAGAGGATTGTAATGAGACTGTTTATAACTGTCCTTTTGTATTTTATATGTGTAGCCTCAACGGGTCAGTACCATAACTGGTCTATGTGGAGGTACGACCATAACCGTTCCGCATCCACTCCCGAACAGCTGGCCGATCAGCTCTATCTCCAGTGGCAGGTAGAATACTCTCCCAGAATACCTGTTTGGGACGATCCTCTCAACCAGAACCTGATGCAGTTTGACAGGATTTTTGAACCTGTTGTAGCGGATAATAAATTATTTATTGGTTTTAACGATCAGGACAAAGTAGTTGCCCTGGATATCAATTCAGGCAGGGAACTCTGGCATTATTATGCTGATGGTCCGGTAAGATTGCCTCTGGCAGTAAACAAAGACAGGATTTATTTCACAGGCGATGACGGTTACTGTTATTGTCTTGACAGCGGTGATGGCTCTTTAGTGTGGAAACGTCTTCTGGCCCCCTCCAATAATAAGCTACTGGGTAACAAACGGCTCATTTCAATGTGGCCTGCAAGAGGAGGCATTGTGATCAAAGATGATATTATTTACACTGCTGCCAGCATCTTTCCTCTTATGGGAACATTTATCTATGCTCTTGACGCAGCTACCGGAAACATTATCTGGAAAAACGAAGGCACCGGTAGCAATTATATCCTTCAGCCGCACAGATCTCCTGCTTTTGCTGATGTAGCCCCGCAGGGCTGTTTCACGATAAGCGGAAATATATTGCTTGTTGCAGGAGGCCGATCTGTGCCGGCAGCTTTCGATATAAAGACAGGTAATGAGCTTTATTACCAGCTTTCAGCAAGCGGAAAGACAGGGGGAGCATTTACATGCAGTAATGACAGGGTCTTTTTTAATCATCACCGTGAGCACAAAACATCTCTGTACGATTCCAAAACCGGAAACAAGCTATTTCCTTATGCCGGAGAATATCCGGTTGTTGATGGAGATACTATCTATTCTTCAGGGGAAAATATAGTCGCATATGCACTGGATGAAAAAAACATTCCTGATACTCTATGGAGTCTCGATATATCAGCAACGAATGATCTGATAAAAGCCGGGAATGTCCTTTACGCAGCCGACAGTACCGGAATAACCGCAGTCAGGATCGAAAAGGATAAGAAACCGGTAATTATGTGGAGAATTTATTCAGATATAAATATTGACAGGCTTGTTGCTTCAAACGGTAAACTTATTGCTGTTTCTGATGATGGAACAATAAGGATTTACGGTGATAAACAGGTTTTATACAAAGTTACTCAACAGGAACCTGTGGTTATCCATAAGTCCAGGTTTTCAAAGATCAGGAAAATAATCAGATCAACCGGTGTAAAAGAAGGTTATGCAGTAGTATTCGGCACTGATGATGCCGGAATTCTTCAAACGCTGGCTCTTAAGACTTCTCTTAATATAATTGCTTTTGATAAAGACCAGCACAGGATAGATGCTTTAAGAGAATATTTCGATAATCAAGGTATTAAAACCGATCGTTTAAGTTTTCTTCTTCATGAAGGGAAGTATCCTGCACTACCGAAATATTTTTCATCTCTTACAATCATAAATGATATAAGTTATCTGAACGGATTTGAAAAGGATGTTATAAGTGATATTTATGAGTCGTCCCGTCCTTATGATGGAAAAATCTGGATAAGGGCTAGAAGGAAAGCCCGGAAAAAGTTGGCATCTGTCATAAGTGATTTAAACCTCTATGGTGCCATGATTAAGAAGCGTTTTCGTTATATGGTTTTAAGCCGGACAGGTGCGCTGGAAGGATCAGCTCCGTGGACTCATAATTATGGCGATATTGCTAATACAGTAAAGTCAGACGACAGGATGGTTAAGGCTCCTTTGGGAATTTTATGGTTTGGGGGTAATTCAAATATGGATGTCCTGCCCAGGCACGGCCACGGACCAGGAGAACAGGTTGTTGACGGAAGGCTGATCATACAAGGTATAAACAGCATCAGCGCCCGGGATGTTTATACCGGGAGAGTTCTCTGGAAAAGGGATTTTGAAAAGCTTATGGATGATTCATGGATGGTGTTCTATGATGAAACCTATGATGAGGAAAATCCTCTCGATCCGAAGTATAACCAGGTTCATTTACCGGGAGCTAACGCCAGAGGTACTAACTTTATAGCCACAAAGGAATTTGTTTACCTTATTGAAGGTAATAAATGCAATCTGATAGATATCAGAACAGGCGAGATTGATAAAGTATTTGAAACCGGTGACGATAATACCATGGAACTGGGCTATATAGGCGTTTACGAAGACCTTTTGATACTGGGTAATAATTTTGCGGAATTTACTGGTCTCGAAAATGATCCAATAAGGATAAGAAATCCAAAATTTACTGAATATAATCTCACCGCAAGCAGGGAACTGATTGTGATGGACAGGTTTAAGGGTAAAAGATTATGGAGTATCAAAGCCAATCACGGTTTTATACATAACTCAGTCATAGCAGGTGATAATATCATTTTTTGTCTCGATAAGCTTCCCCAGTACCTGGAAACAAAACTGAGAAGGAGGGGAGAAACCCCTCCCGAAGGTTCAAGACTACTATATCTTGATGCAAGAACAGGGGAAATAATTCTTGAGGATGCAAAGGATATCTTCGGTACCTGGCTGGGTTATTCATCTGAATATAAATTGCTTTTGCAGGCGACAAGGCCTTCACGCGACATGCTGAATGGCGAAGAAGGCAACCGGATCATTGCATATAACGTCGTAACAAGAGAGAAGATGTGGGATAAGGCCGTTAGATATGCGAATCCTCCCATCATACATAATGATAAAATATATACCAACGGAGAAGGTTTTTATCTCCTTACGGGAGATCCCATCGTTGAGAGGGATCCGATCACGGGTGAAGAACTGAAATGGAATTTCAGACGGGAATATGGTTGTGGCATTGTGGCTGCAAGTGAACATCTGTTAACGTTCCGTTCTGCCTCTGCAGGATTCATCAACCTGGCAACATTCGAAGGAACGGCAAGCCTTGGCGGTTGGAGATCTGGATGTTCAACAAACCTTATCGTTGCTGACGGTGTTCTTAATTCACCTGATTACACCAGAACATGCCAGTGTCCTTACCAGAACCAGACATCCCTTGCACTTATAAACATGCCCTGGATGACCTATTGGACAAACAGTAATTACATATGGAGCGGGAAAAGGATTAAACAGTTCGGTCTCAACCTGAATGCTCCCGGAGACAGGACTTCTGACAATAATACCCTGTGGATGGACTTCCCTGCTGTTGGAGGTGCTGCTCCGGGAATTCCTGTAGAAGTTGATACTATGGATTATTTTGAAATCAGAAAAGAGCCCATCTCTGTTCTTTCGGAGAATACACCATGGGTCAGCTCCAGTGCAATAGTTGGACTAAGATCACTGGAAATTACCCTGTCAAATCAAAAGGATGTGCCTGAAGCTTCTTACAGAATTAATCTCTATTTTTCTGAACCGGATAATAAACAACCAGGCGAACGTGTTTTCAATATCAGGCTGCAAAATGAAACAGTAATTGAAAACTTTGATATAATGAATGAAGCGGGCAAAAGTGATAAAGAAATTATCAAGTCATTCTCCGGTATAAAAGCCGGGAAACGCCTGAGGGTCGATCTGATACCGGTTACGGGAAATACAATTTTATCCGGCATCGAATTAATACAAGAGACTGTAGCGTTGAAATAAATTATCTGATAATGAAGCCGATATATTTAAAAATATTGATTATCTCAGGTATCCTGAGCCTTGCATGTACAACAAAAGTATCTGAGTGGGTGCTGCTTAACGCTTTACCAAATGAATACATACTGGCATATTATCATAAGGATCCACTCACGGAGACTATAAAACAACATAATTCGGGGATAAGTTTAGACATCAAATCTGCCAATATTCAGTTTAAGAGCATTTTAAAGAAAAATCTTGACCGCCCATATTATGCCCTGTATTATAATAACCGCCTTTTTTCAAGGTATTATGACTACAGAGAACTTGAAAATCTTGCTGTGTCCCCTCTGAGGGAGAAAATTGCAGGAGAGCTAATGGCAGGCAAGCTATGTGTTATGCTATATCTTAAAACTGATATTGCAGAAAAAGATGAGCCGGGTTTGCGGCTGGTAAAAAAAACAGTTACTGCTTCTCCCTTCGGTAAAATTATTCCTGTTATTGAACTGAGCAGGAACAGTATGGAAGAGAAGCATTTTGCATCCATGCTGCTTAATGTGGAAAGCGACCTGAAAGATATCCGTGAGCCAATGCTCTTCGGGATTTTTGCAAGGTTTAAAGCTCTTGAACCACTGCTGGCAAAAGGAATTTCAGAGGAGAATATTAACCTGATGATCGATTTCCTTACTGCAGATTGCAGTTGCCTGATAAAGGATAACCTTCCGGGAACAGATATTCTTTTTACAAATAACTGGGAAAATCCTGCACCAGCTCTTGTCAACAGGATACTTGATGAAAATCCATCCCTCCTACATCATTAATGGAGCAGGATACAATAACATATGACTCCCTCGAAAACAGGCCATTACCAAAATGGCTGACTGATCAGAGAGACGGACTGAACAAGTACCAGCCTGAAACACTGGAAATGAAGGAAGATAAGTCTCTGAGTGTTTCTTTCATTATAACCGGGGCCATTATTTTACTGGTCGTTACTGTTTTGACAATTTATATTCTTAGGAAGAACAGAAAGAATTCAACATGAATCCAATAAGATTAATAATCAAAGAGCTTTTTTACAGAAAAGTTAATTCACTGATAATTCTGATAACTGTTATTATCGCAAGCACTGTGTCTGTTGGTATTTATTCATTAAGCAAGGCCAGCGAAAACGAAACCCGCAAGATCATGCGGGAACAGGGACTGAATCTTTATATATTTCCAAAAGGCACAGATCTTATTGATTTTTATTCGGTTAATAACACACCTTGTTTCCCTGAAGATTATGTTAATGTTCTTGCCGCATCAGAAATATTTGATGCAGTCAGGCACCTGACAGGCATTCTTCAGGTGAAATATCCTGACTGGAAAGATCCGAATGGTTCCTCTCACCAGGTATTATTAATAGGTTATAAAGACGAAGCTATGCAGCGGTTTCTTCCGGAACAGGAGATAATGGGAACTGATGTGTTGAAAGGTACTGTTAATGTCGGTTCCCTGCTGGCAAGGAATATTCCTGAAGGAACACCATTCACAATAACCGGAAGTGACGGTAAACAGTACGTTTTTGATATTGTCAAAAGGCTTGAAGAGGGCAAAGGGATGATCGACCAGGGAGTGGCTTTTAACCTGAGCGACCTTCAGTCTCTTGTTGGTATGGAAGGGAAAATCAATAAGATAGAAGCTCTCGGTTGTGTTTGCCATGACGGTAGAATTAAAAATGCCAGGAGACAGGTTCAGGCAATCTTTTCTGACCTGGAAGTTACCGAAATAAGCAGTATTGCTGATGCCCGTGAGAATCAGAGGTTAATGATGAACAAGTACGGAGCTTTCATTATACCCTTGGTGATCCTGTCATCACTATTGATTACGGGACTTTTGTTCTTACAGAATGTTACTGCCAGAAGTCATGAAATAGGATTATTGAAAGCTATGGGAAAGAGTAGTTACAGTATTATGTTTATGTTCCTGGCGAAGGCATTTATTCTGGGATTAACTGGCGGTATAACCGGTTTCTTAATGGGAAATTTGATCGCTGAATATTTCGGAAAGGAAATTTTCAGGTTTACCGCCGCGGATATCAAACCATTATGGGACCTGTTCTTTTATACGATAGTATTATTTCCGGTTTTATGGATGCTGGCCAGCTGGATCCCTGCCCTTAAGGCAACACAGGTTGATGCTGCCAGAACTCTCAGCCAGGAATGACGAGATAAAAGATAAAAGATAAAAGATAAAAGATAAAAGATAAAAGTAAAAAGTAAAAATAAAAAGCTCATACTGAACGCAAAATGATGAACGCTGAACACAGAACGGTCAATAAATGTTAGAGATTAAGAACATTACTAAGAAATACAGGAAAGGTTCAGAGGTTTTCGTTGCACTCAATGATATCAGTCTTGAAATAGGAGAGGGTGATTATGTTGTTGTTGCGGGGCCAAGTGGTGCAGGAAAATCAACACTGCTTTATATTGTCGGAGGGATGATACAGCCCGATTCAGGTTTAGTAAATTATAATGGAAAGAATATTTATGACCGGAATGAAAAAGAGAAAAATGAATACAGGAAGAAATACATAGGATTTATGTTTCAACAATTCCATCTGATGCCGTTTCTTACTATAGATGAGAATATCAGGCTGGCATGTAATAATAAATCACATTGTCGTCAGATAGATAAATATTTGGAACAATGTTCATTAACAGAAATTAAAGACAAATATCCTTCCGAATTAAGCGTCGGAGAAAAACAGAGGGCGGCTTTTATACGGGCAATCATCTCAGATCCTGTGATTTTACTTGCCGATGAACCTACCGGGAACCTCGATCCGGCAAATAGTGGAATTCTGATGTCTCTGATAGATGAGTTTCACAAAGAAGGAGGTACGGTATTGTTGGTTTCACACAATCCGGAAGCAGCCAAATATGCACAAAAACGTATCGTACTTAATCAGGGGAAAATCGACCTTAATTAATTCATTCATTCCTTAATCTGTCTTGAATTTACTATTAATCCGGGTACTCGTCAGTAATAAAACTGTTGATCCCGAATTCCCATGCTTTTACAGGTTCCAGGGGATGTTCCCTGTGCCAATAGGTATAAATACCTCTTTCAAAATAGGCTTTAAGCTTCTTATCTGGCTTATTTAATAGTAATACTTTTGATGTGAAATAATTAACACTGATCGGATTAAAATCAGCAGCAGATGGAGAATTATTATGATGAACTGATGCGGGATGTACGTTTTGAGGAGGGTCTTAATGCATGTATGAACTGCGGAGTATGTACTGCTATTTGCCCGGCTGCTGAGTTTTATAAATATGATCCCAGGAAAATTGTAGATACAGTTCAGGGTAAAGATGACCACGAGATAGAATCACTCCTTAAATCTGACACTATCTGGTATTGCGGTGAATGCATGTCATGTAAAACACGTTGCCCCAGAGGCAATACACCCGGACTGGTTGTTATGTCGTTGCGTTCACTTTCACAGAAGCTTGGCTTTTTCACGGAATCTGAGAAAGGAAGACAGCAGTTTGCAATCAAAAGGACAGTAGGGGAGAATATCTTCAAATATGGTTATTGTGTGGCTGCGTATGCAGTCAGCCCTGAGATGCACAAGGAGCAGGGCCCCATATGGAAGTATATTCTTGACCATACAAATGATGTATATGAACGCCTGGGAGGTAAGGTTAATGAACTTGGAGCAGGACCACTCAGAAAAATACCGGAAGATGCCAGAGAGGAACTTAAAAAGATCTTTGAAGTAACCGGCGGTACCGAATTCTTTAATTCAATTGAAAAACATTCAAAAGCAAAAGCTGCTGAGCTGGGTCTTGAGTATAAAAAGCAAGGCATAGATAATGAATACTTTATAGAAGTATTTACTACAAATAATAATGAGCATACAACCTGATAGTGAGAAAGTACGGATATGAAGAAAGATGGTAAAAAGAGAATCTGGTCCGAATACCAGAAGGAGATAGCAGATGATCACTTCTTTTATGTAAGATCCTGTATAAGACAGAGTTTTTTCCCCGGTTCGGAACAGTTCTTTCTGCACTTCATGAGAAATGTGTTGGGGAAGGATGTTTTTGAAAATCCCTCACATACAACATGCACAGGTATTGGATACCATAGTGATATAGTTCCGTTTTCAACAATCATGACAGTTATTGCCCGTCATTTTGCCCTGATGAAGGAGTCAGGATATAAAAACATTGCAATATCCTGTGTTACTTCATTCGGTATATATACTGAAATTATAGAAACATGGAAGCATTTCCCTGAAGAACTTGAAAAGACAAGGGATTATCTGTATAAGGCTACCGGACGTGAATTTGATATCCCTGAAAACATGGCACATACCAGTGACATAATTTATAAATTCAGGAATGAGATTGCAGCTAAGGCGAAAAATCTTCTGATAAATAGAAAGACAGGTGAACCACTTAAAGTGGTTGAACATATAGGGTGCCATTATTCCAAAATGTTTCCTAAATATGGTGTTGGAGGTGCAGAGTTTCCTAATGTTCTTAGTGGCATGGTTGAAGCGTGGGGCGGGGAAGTAGTTGATTATCCTGAAAGGAGACATTGCTGTGGGTTTGGATTCAGGCAATACCTTGTTCAGGCCAACAGGGGCTATTCACTCTCAAATACTGCAAAGAAATTTGAATCCATGAGGCCATTCAAACCCGATATGGTTATTACCAATTGTCCGGGATGTAACATGTTCATGGATAAGTGGCAGTATACTATGCGTGAAATGGAAGGAACTGTTTACGGCGAGAATGGTGAATCAGTTCCTGTATTAACATATGAAGAGCTTGCAGGCCTGGTTATGGGGTATAATCCATGGGATCTGGGGCTGCAATATCATATGGTTCAATCCGAACCTCTGTTACGAAAGATGGGAATTGAGTTTGATGAGAATGACAAGTTCAGAACAAAAGACGGAAGACAGATGCCTGTTCCGGAAAATCTGATAAACGTCTGAAAATGAATGACACTATTGTTGTTGTGGGTGGTGGAACAGCCGGTATGGAGGTCGCAGGTCAACTGGCAAGTTTGGGTTGTCAGGTAACTCTGATTGAGAAGGAACAGGAAACAGGAGGCCACCTGAAAAACTGGTACCATCTCTTCCCTGACAGGAGGAGTAGTGATGAAGTGGCAGAATACCTTAATAAGCAGATTGACCATGATAATATCAGTATTTATGTTGCAACCACAATATTGCAAATGGAAAGAAAGAACCGGACTTTTATAATAAAAACTGATCATGGGAAGGAGATTTATGCCGATGCTGTTGTGGTTGCAACGGGATTCGATCTTTTCAGGAGTGAGAGGAAAGAAGAATATGGGTACGGTATTTATGATAATGTTATTTCTTCTGCAGATCTGGAACTAATGTTTCGTAAAGGTGAATTAAAATTAGCCAATGGTAAAACACCCGGGAAAATAGGACTAGTCCATTGTGTTGGTTCGCGCGATGAGAAAGTCGGCAATCGCTATTGTTCCAAGCTTTGTTGCATTACTGCAGTTAAACAGGCGATAGAGATAAAAGAACGTATCAAGGATGCAAGAGTATTTTGTTTCTATATGGACATGAGGATGGGAGGCGCTTTGTACGAAGAAATATACCGTGAGGCGCAGGAGAAATACGGAATTAATTTTATCAGGGGTAAAGTGTCGGAAGCAGGTGTTACTATTAACAATAACCTGGTTGTTAAAGTTGAGGATACACTTGCAGGGCGACCTTTGAAAATGGAACTCGATATGCTTGTTCTGATGGCCGGAATGGAGATGTCGGAAGGTGGCAGAAAAATAGCAGAGATGGGCGGTCTCAGAACGGGGGAGAACAGGTTCTTTGCTGCTGCTGATAACCATTATGGAAGCAATAACAGTAATATTGAGGGAATATTTTATGCGGGAACCTGTACTGCTCCTATGACTATAACTGAAACAATATCTCATGCAAGAGCAGCAGCTACAAGTGTGATAAACTACCTTAAATCAGGTAAAAGCTAAATCCGGAAATGGAAAAGTTTGGATTTACATTATCAAAAGGGCGGGTGATTAACTATGACAGTAATGACCGCAGTATTGCAGACTACATTCTTCAAATGGAACCCAGCTTCAGATCATGTATCGAGTGCGGAGCCTGCGCTGCAACATGTACTGCCGGCAACTTTACAGAATTCAGCCTTCGGGAATTCAATATACTGATGAAGCGCGGCGAGAATGATCAGGTCAGAGAACATATACGAAAGTGTATGCTTTGTGGGAAATGTTCCCTTGTTTGCCCCCGCGGTGTTAATACACGTAATGTTATAGTGCTTGCTAAAGAGGCTTTTCAAAAATCAGAGAGTTATGCAATTTGATCCCTTCGTAATACCATTTAATATTGGGTTGTACTTCATACTTTTCTATGCTGTCATCAGAAGTATTATCTGGTTCAGAGACCTTTCCAGACCGGATAAATTAAGGCTGCAACGGGGATTTTTTGGCAGAGCCTTCGGGCAGAGCCTTAAGGAAATTTTTCTTGAGAGCCTTATTCATAAAAAAATACTTAAAACCAATTCAAGGCTGGGATATATGCATATGAGTCTTGCTTTCGGATGGTTTTTGCTTATCCTGTTTGGAACCATTGAAGCAGATTTTTTTGGCGAAAAACATCTTAATCCCCCATATAAATCTATCTTTTTCAGATTCTTTAATCCCGATCATGGCAGAACGGAGTTAGAAGCAGCCTATGCTTTTCTGATGGACATTATATTGGCTTTTATATTATCAGGCTTAGTATTGGCCATCATTAAAAGGTTCTCTTCGAAGGTTGTGGGCATGAAGAAGACAACAAGACTTAAAACCATAGATAAAATTGCCCTCACATCGTTATGGGTGATATTCCCGGCTCGTCTTATAGCTGAAAGTCTGACCAGCGGAGCTTATGGAACCGGAAGTTTTCTTACCGGTACACTTGGTGGCTGGCTGGTAACATTTCTGCCAGCAAAACAGGTTGCTTATCCCTTTTGGTGGCTCTACTCCTTGTCGTTAGGGACATTTTTTCTTTTGTTACCGCTAACCAGATATCTTCATATTCCTACAGAGTTATTCCTGATATTCATGAGAAATTCGGGTATCAGGACCGGCGATAAAGCCGGAAGTTTTTCTGAGGTCCAGGTGTATTCGTGTTCATCATGTGGTATTTGTATTGACCAGTGTCAGATGAACTACGCTGCCGGAATTAATGATATGCAGTCAGCTTACCTGATTAAGGCAATACGCAATAATGAAGATACCTCTATGATAGCCCATAATTGCCTTATGTGCAGCAGATGTGACCAGAAATGTCCTGTCGGCATTGAACTGTCAGCTATAAGGATGATACAAAGAAGATCTGTTGAAGCAGAAAATGAATTCAAAAATATCTGGAAAGGCTATTTCCGAAAAAGAAATAATATTGCTCAGGAAAAGGTAAATGGTCAACCGGCTTATAAGTATCTTCCTGAAATCAATTCAGAGAAAGCGGATATCCTCTATTTTGCAGGGTGCATGACCCACCTGACACCGGCTATTAAAAAATCAATGATCAAAATACTTGATGCTTCAGGTCTCAATTGGTCATTTATTGACGAAGAGGGCGGAGTATGCTGCGGAAGACCACTGATGCTGGCAGGGAATGATAAAGAGGCCAGAGAACTTATTAATTATAACTCACAGTTGATATGGAAGTCTGGAGCTCATACACTGGTGACATCCTGCCCAATCTGTTACAAGGTATTCAAAGAGAGTTATTATATTGATGTTGAAGTGCTTCACCATACACAGTATATTAAAAATCTAATCGATGAAGGAGCTGTAAAAATGAATTTTCTCCACAAGCGGGTTGCATATCATACACCCTGTGAATTAGGCAGGAATTCGGGAATTTACAAAGAACCAAAAGATGTTATCCGCCATGTAGCAATACTTGAAAATACAGGTTATGATGATGAGAATTCTTTATGTTGCGGAGGCAGTCTTGGAAATCTGAAAATAAGTCATCAGAAAAAACATCAGATTGCCCTGGATGCTGCTGCCCGGCTTACGACAAAGAATCCTGAAGCTTTAATCACTGCATGTCCGTTGTGTAAGAAGACCTTTTTATCAGCTACTGAAACCAGGGTTGCAGATATTGCTGAAATTGTTGCTGAAGCCATTATTACACCACAAGCCCGGAAAAGACAATACCAGCACTCTCTTTCAGTTAAGGAATCAGCAGATATCTCCTGAATAAAAACTGGCATTTTTTTTGATATTAATTTTAAACAATTTTAATACTGTAATTGTTTTTCTGACGTTATTAAGAGTAACCAATAATATAATAAAAATATACGATGAAGAAACAAACATTGCTGGCGGCAGGTTTAATAATTGCATTAATATGCTCAACTTCTTGCAATTATCAGGGTTGGAGAAAAGATAACTATATATCGGAGAACAGTATCATTCAGGCAGCTGATGGTACTTTTTCATTAAAGCTTGAAAATGCTGCCTGTTACAGTAATGAACTCAAGCCTTCGAGTAATACTGCCGAATGGAGCGTAGTTGTTTCAAAACCAGGTAGATATAAAGTATGGTTGTCAAGTGCAACAAAAGATACAATGTATCTGCATTATGCAAATTCTGTTAAAGTAACCATGCTTGACAGCCAGCTTGAAGCAAGTCCGGAGTGTGACAAAATAATTCCTAATTCGGATGACGTTTCCTATCCTTATTACAGGGCTGATTCTTACATGGGATCATTCTTTATTTCAGAACCAGGCGAGTACAGTATCCAGGTGATCAGTGAAAAAGTTATCCCAAAGGAAGCACAAAACCAAGGGAAAGCACAATCGGAAAATACCATGCTGATGTCACTGATACTAACACCTATGACCCGTTAATCCGGTCATCAATCCACTCTGCTGCATTTATAAGTGCCTTTATCCATGGTGTTACATCATCTTTTTTTCTTTCAGCAGGATAATATGCGCACTGCCATGGTAAAAAAGACCTTTCAATATGAGGCATCATAACCAGATGACGTCCGTCATATGAGCATAAACCCGCAGTATCATAATCTGATCCATTCGGGTTTGCAGGATAGGTATGTTTGCTGTATTTTAGGGGGATGCGATATTTTTCTTCAGAATAGGGAAGTCTGAACTGGCCCTCCCCGTGAGCAACCCAGATTCCAAGTTCCATTCCGGTCATATTTCCAAGCATTACGGATCTATTGTCCATGATCCTGACTCCCACAAAACCCGATTCAAATTTATGGGATTTATTGTGAAGAAGTTTAGGCATTTTCTGGTGTTCGGGATATATAAGCCTAAGTTCTGCCATAAGCTGGCATCCGTTGCATACACCGAGGGAGAGCGTATCAGATCTTTTATAGAATTTATCAAGTGCTATTCTTGCTTTCTCATTATACATAAATGCTCCGGCCCATCCTTTGGCAGAACCAAGAACATCAGAATTAGAAAATCCTCCAACGAATACTATCATGTTAATGTCTTCAAGAGTCTCTCTGCCGCTTATCAGATCAGTCATATGGACATCTTTTACATCAAAACCTGCAAGCCATAGAGCGTAAGCCATTTCCCGGTCTCCGTTCACTCCTTTTTCCCTGATAATTGCAGCCCTGATCCCTGATTTTTTTATTCTTTCCGGTGTTATACCCAGCAATTCAAATTTACCTGGGAAATCACACAGACTTATATTCAGGTCGTGGTTCTTATAATGATCAAACCTTTCAAGTGCTAGTTTTGGCCCGCATTGTTTTCGATCAAGGAGATATGAAGTTCTGAACCATATATCTCTGAGGTAGTCAATATCAAAAACAAATTTCTTTTCATTGTTAGTTATATAAAGGGTTCTTTCAATAACAGGATGGCCCAATGATAAATATGAGATTCCATGTTCCAGCAGTATTTCAGCTACCTCAATTTCATCCTTTACCTGAATAATAATCCCGGGATTCTGACTGAAGAGTAATTTGACTGTATCTTTTTCATTAAGTGCCGTTAGATCAATGGTGATCCCACCTGATGTATTTGCGAAACACATTTCAAGTAATGTAGTTATCATCCCTCCTGCAGAAATATCGTGACCTGAGAGTAATTTTCCTCTGAGTATAAGATCCTGGATAGTGTTAAAAACCTCAGCGAAATAAGCAGGATCTTTAACTGTTGGTACTTCATTACCAACTCTGTTTAGTATTTGAGCAAAACTGCTTCCGCCGGTACTCAAATTGTCGCGACTCATGTCAATGTAAAGCAGGCTTGTATAAGGGTTGTTAACAATAACTGGTTCTACAATTGCTCTTACGTCCTGTATTTCAGCTGAAGCGGATATTATTACAGTTCCAGGGGCTAGTACAACCTGGTCGGCGTATTTCTGGGTCATTGAAAGGGAGTCTTTTCCTGTTGGGATGTTAATTCCAAGGTCAATTGCAAATTTACTTGCCGCAACTGTGGCATCATATAATCGAGCATCCTCTCCCGGATTTTTGCACGGCCACATCCAGTTTGCAGAGAGTGACACACCTTTAAGCTTGTATGTGAGCGGTGCCCATATAATATTGGTAAGAGCTTCCGCTATTGAAAGGACCGAACCTGCTACAGGATCAACGAGCCCTGCAATCGGAGCATGTCCGATTGATGTTGCCATACCATTTTTCCCCCTGTAGTCAAGTGCTATTGCTCCAAGATTATTTAGCGGCATCTGGAGAATGCCGGCACACTGCTGTCTGGCAATACGTCCTGTCACAGATCTGTCTGCTTTGTTTGTAAGCCAGTCCTTACATGCCACCTCTTCAATCTGAAGAACCTGCCTGATATAGTCATGTAGCTTTCTTTCTGAATATTCGATTTTAGCATAACGTGTATCTTGTGTTACATCAGTCAGTAAAGTTTTTGGCGGGTCACCGAAGAGAGCTGTCAGTGTAAGATCAATAGGTTTTTCAGATGTAAGAGGATTCTCAAGCGTAAATTGCTTATCACCCGTTACTTCACCGATGATATAAATAGGTGCTCTTTCTCTTTCAGCAATTCTTTTCAGATAGTCAAAATGTATCTGTTTCATTACCAGTCCCATCCGTTCCTGTGATTCATTCCCAATTATCTCTCTGGCCGACAGTGTGGGATCACCAATAGGTAGTTTGCTTATGTCTATCTTACCACCGGTTGAATCAACCAGTTCAGAGAGGCAGTTAAGATGGCCTCCTGCACCATGATCGTGGATGGATATCACAGTATTACTTTCCGATTCACAAATTGCCCTGATGGCATTATATACTCTTTTCTGCATTTCAGGATTTGCTCGCTGAACAGCATTAAGTTCAATTGAAGTATCGTATTTGCCGGTATCGACAGATGAAACTGCTCCTCCTCCCATTCCAATCCTGTAATTATCACCACCCATCAGTATAATCAGATCACCTTTTTCTGGTATTTGTTTCTCGCTGTCTTTCTTTTTACCGATACCAATGCCTCCAGCGAGCATTATTACCTTATCATATCCGTATTTTTTAAGATTCTCAAAATGTTCGAAAGTCAGAACTGAACCACAGATCAGAGGTTGCCCGAACTTGTTTCCGAAATCGCTTGCTCCATTAGAAGCTTTAATAAGTATGTCTTCAGGTGTCTGGTATAACCAGGATCTTTCATCTGTCGCTTTCTCCCACGAACGAGGACCATCGGGCCGGGGATAGGATGTCATATACACAGCAGTACCTGCAATAGGAAAAGCACCTTTTCCGCCAGCCATTCTGTCTCTTATCTCTCCACCTGTCCCTGTAGATGCCCCGTTGAATGGTTCAACGGTTGTAGGGAAATTATGCGTTTCCGCCTTCAAAGAAAGTACTGATTCAAAGGTTTTTACGACAAAAAAATCAGGCTTATCCTGAGTGACAGGAGCAAATTGTTCCACAACCGGTCCCTGTATGAAGGCACAGTTATCCCTGTATGCCGATACAACTTTGTTGGGATTGGTCTTAGTGGTTTTCTTGATTAACTGGAAAAGAGTTGATTTTTTCTCAATGCCGTTAATTATAAATATGCCATTAAAGATCTTATGCCTGCAGTGTTCAGAATTAACCTGTGAGAAACCGAAAACCTCACTGTCAGTCAGCTTTCGACCAATTGATTCTGATAGCCTTTCAAGGTACGTTATTTCTTCATCACTTAATGCGAGGCCTTCTTTCTTGTTATATCGTTTAATGTTATCGATGTAAATAACTTTTTCGGCAGGATGGTTAATTGTAAAAATATCCTGATCAAGATTGTGATAAAGAGCCTGTAGCATAGGATCATATACCGTTTTAGTGGTCTTTACCGGAAAAAATTCCTCAATCCTCTCAATACAATTTATACCCATGTTCTGTGTGATCTCCACTGCATTTGTGCTCCAGGGAGTTATCATCTCTTTACGGGGGCCTATAAATGTACCTTCGATTTTTTCCTTGTCTATTAAGGTTGCATCTCCAAAAAGCCAGATAAGTTTTTCTATTTCTTTACCGGTAAGCTTATCACTAACACCTGCCACGATCATATTTTTGGATCTGCTTTCGAAAAAGAGGACCATATTGAAGAATTAAATAGTTTAGAATTAGTAAGTTATGTTTTAATCTCGATGATCTGAGAGTTGGAGTAAAGATAGAATTAATTACTAACACTTACTGTTGCAGAGACATTGGTCTTGGGTCCTCGGTCCTGGGTTTACCAGGACTCACCCAGCATCCGGCACCCAGCACCTGCTTATTTAAGACCGCTTCTTATCAGGAAAGCATCCATTGATGGTTCTTTTCCTCTGAAGCTTTTATATAAATTGATTGGCTTATCTGTACCACCTTTTTCAAGGATGTTTTTTCTGAAAGATTCTGCAACCTCTTTATTGAAAATGCCATTTTCCTTAAAATGCATAAAAGCATCAGCATCGAGTACTTCAGCCCATTTATAACCGTAATAACCTGCAGCATAACCACCTCCGAAAAGATGTGTAAAGGAGCAGCTCATATTTGCAGAATCAATTTTTGGGAAAAGTTCAGTTTTTTGCATTGCTACTGATTCAAACTCTGTTATATCCTTTTTAACTGGTTCTCTAATGGTATGCCAGTCCATATCAAGAAATCCGAATCCCAGTTGCCTGTTACATGCATAACCTTCATTATAAATCGATGCTTCTTTTATTTTCTTTATTATATCAACAGGAATTTTTTCGCCAGTCTTATAATGCACAGCCCATGTATCCAGCCATTCCTGTTCGAAGGCCCAGTTTTGCATAAACTGAGATGGGAGTTCTACAAAATCACGGACCACATTTGTTCCTGACAAGCTTTCAAATGTACATTCTGAAAACATACCGTGCAGAGCATGTCCGAATTCGTGAAGGAATGTTATAAGTTCATTAAATGTAAGTAGCGATGGTATTTTTTTTGTTGGTCTGCTGAAGTTTGTCACTATGGATATTAAGGGTCGAATATTTTTATTATTCTCTTTTTTCTGATCGCGGTAACTTGTCATCCAGGCACCACTTCTTTTTCCCTTACGGGGGAAATAATCTATATAGAGGATGGAAAGCATACGGTCTTTATTATCAAGGACTTCCCATGTTCTTACCTCTTTATGATATACCTGAATATTGTTTTTCATTATAAATTTAATTCCAAAGAGTCTGGTAGCCAGTCCGAATATTGCATTCTGAACATTTTCAAGACTGAAATATGGTTTGAGTATATTATCGTCGATCTCATACCTTGCTTTTTTCAGCTTCTCGGAATAATATGACCAGTCCCATCGTTCAATTTTATCATTGAGGCCGTTTTCCGAAGCATATTGATTTACCATGTTGAAATCGCGAATTGCGGCATTGTGCGAGGCATTAAATAATTCTTCAAGAAATGTTATTACTTTAGAAGGTGTTTCAGCCATTCTGTCACCTAATACCATTTCAGCGTAATTATCGAATCCAAGTATTCTTGCTATTTCAAATCTCAATTGTGTTATTCTCAGAACCAGCGATCTGTTATCTTTTGCGTTACCGTGGAATGCCCTGGAGCTATATGCCTTGAACATTTTTTCACGAAGGTACCTGTTATCGGAATACTGCATAAATGGGATATAGCTGGGATGCTGCAGGGTGAAAATCCATCCTTCTTTACCGCGGTTTTTTGCTTCTGCTGAAGCCAAATCAACTATCCCTTCAGGTAAACCTGCAAGGTCGTTAATGTTTGTCAGATGCAGTTCGAAAGCATTTGTCTCATCCAGAACATTCTCTTCGAATTTAAGGGAGAGTTGTGACAGTTCTTCTGATATTTCACGGAACCGGGCTCTTTTTGTCTTTGATAATCCTGCACCACCTAGAATAAAGCTCCTGTATTTCTTTTCCAGAAGCATTAACTCTTCAACCGAAAGACCTGACGATTCTTTTGAATAATAAATACTTTTTATTCTGGCGAATAGTGTATCATTGAGTGTAATATCATTTGAGAACCTCGTTAGCAGAGGAGAAACATCCTGAGCTATAGTCTGAAGCTCTTTTGAGGTCTCAGCATTGTTAAGATTGTAAAGAACTGCAGAAATCCTGCCGATCTTTTCACCAGCTCTGTCGAGTGCAGCCACACTATTTTCAAATGTCGGTGGATCAGGATTACCGGTTATTGTATCTATTTCGTTATGTGCTGATTTGATGGCTTCCTTGATAGCCGGTTTGAAATTTTCAGGTCTGATCAGAAGAAAAGGAGGAGTCTCATATGGAGTATTCCAGTCATTAAGAAGTATATTGTCCATATTATATTCTTATCTTATTTAAGGGATCATTCCTCATCCTCTTCGTAGCTTCCGCCAACGGCTCCGGCATATTTTGCCGGATAGGGAATATCTCCTTTTGCAGCAAACCAGAGGATCCTGTTTAAAAGATCATCATTTCCCGAGTCTATGCCATCAAACTCCGGCAGCATACTCATCTTTGCGAAGTGAAGAGCTTTACCATGAAGGGAGATTATCTGAGGATTCATCTCATTTAAAGGGATCTCATTAGGAACAGTAATATAAGGCGACAGGTCGGGTTTGCTGCCGAAGCAGTCAGCCATTGGATTGGCAATGGCATCCTGAATATTCATAGGTGGAAGACCAAGAATCTGTTCAATTGTTCTTACCATCGAAGGTTGAGTGTAAAAAGTACTGTTTGTATTTCTTAATCTTGAGTAGGGACTTATTACCAGTGCAACTGTACGGTAAGCTGAAATATGATCAAATCCTCCCTGCGAATCATCTTCCACGACGAAAATCACTGTGTTTTTCCAGAACCTGCTTTTTGAGAATGCTTCTACAATACGGCCGAGTGCCAGATCATTGTCTGCAACCATTGCTCTTGGTGTAGGATATCCGGGTCTGATTCCGGCAGTATGATCATTGGGCAGAGCAACTATCATTAATTCAGGAAGCTGATCGCCCTCCATAGCCTCATATTCCTGTAATTCTTTAATCAGTATATCAGCCCGCATTATATCGGTAAAAACATGGGTGCCATAGGATGGGTATTCCGGACATAATATCCCCTTCACGTTTTCGATGGTTGTTATATTGCTGAATTCAATTTTTTCTCCTTTGAGGTAATTTCTGTAAATATTTGTCCAGGTAAGCTTATTGTCAATTACAGGGAATGCCGCTTCCCCATATATTCTCACACTTTTTCCGTGTTTTGAGGCATTGTCCCATAGAAAGCCTGTTGGAGCATAGACAAGAGCATCTTGCTGTACGTGCGGATAACTTCTGAACCAGGCTCTCATATTCTTTTCAATATAATCCGTGACAATTGATGCATCGGTCCACTGATGCCCCTCAGCAGAACATTTGCCTGACACATGGAAATTGTCCAGAAGAATAAAATCTTCTGCAAGCTTATGAGTATTTGGTGTAACGTTTGATCCATAGATGCACAGAGCAGGATCTCCCTTTCCCTGTTTCATATCACCGAGTATCTGGTCATAAGTCCTGTTCTCTTTTATTATATAAACTATATGTTTAAACACTGAGGGTTCTCCTATTATATCAGGAACGGGCTTTGGGGCAACTGAATCCCTGGGTTTTTCACGGGCAAGTATTGCCCTTGAAAGATCATTGACTGCAACCACAGTATCGGTATATGCTTTCAGATTCCTTTCGTTGGGAACAGGAATAACAGATATTGACGCATCCATATTATGAGAATTGTAAATAAGATTATTCGTTCTGGACGAAGGTATGCCTGAGCGTGCTCCCTCAGCTTCAAGGTTAGTTACATACAGATTGCCCCGCTTTGATATGGTTACAGATGAAGGATAGGCTCCTGTGGGAATAAATCCGGTTACAGTACTGGATTGTCTGTCTGACTCCCTCAATCTTATAACAGCAATAGCATTATCCATTCCATTGGCAACAAACAGTGTTTTTCCATCAATTGATAAACACAAACCATTTGGAGAATCACCAAAAAATGGATTTATTTCGGGCTGCAACCTTACACTGATAGTTTCAGTTACTTCATCATTTTCAGTATCAATAACTGATACATTATCGCTATTTGAATTAGTTACATACACAAACCTGCCGTTTTTATCACTGGTTATATCATTTGGGTGCAGACCGACAACCAGTTCCTTTAATATTCTGCCATTCGAGGGATCCAGTATTGTAACACTACCTTCCCTTGTGGCTCCTCCTGCATTTTTGTTATCAACTCTGGCCAGACCCCAAGGCACACCTGCAACTTCTTTATCATTTTCTGAGGGATATCTGCCTGCCCAGTTGGTAACATACAGTTTCCCTGCCGCCATTGTCAGACCATATGGTGCAACACCAGGATCAGCAATCCAGATTAAATCTCCTGAAGCAAGGTCCTGTTTGACAACCTTATTATTACCATTCAGAACCACATATAAATATTCCCGACCTGATTCCTGTGTAATAAGAATTTCGTTAGGAATAGCTACATCAGCAGGGGAAATTGCTCTGTACTCGTATAGTCTTCCAAATTCTGCCTCAGTATTATTCCATCTCGCTGACACCACATATGATCTGTTCCGTTCTGTTACAGTACTCCAGAATACTTCCAGACCTTTGGAACCATTATGCCATATTATCCCTGAGTAAGTATTCAATGCACCTCTGAGACTCATATTTTCATTATTCCGCAGAATATACTTCACTGTATTATCAGAAGTACTGATAAACACAATGCTGTATCTTTCTTCAACAGCCAGCCATCTTTGGTCAGGCGACAATGCCGCATCCAATGAATGGTTTTCAATGGAAGCATCACCGAAAAGTACGTGGATACCGGCAGGGTGAATAAACCTGTTATAGGGTAGTTGTATCCGTGTAGATTCTTTCCTTACGTCCGGAAATACAGTAACCTGAGGTTTACCATCTGGTAAACTGACAATCATAAATAATAGGATCAGAAAATATCTCATTACAGCACTAATTAAGTTCAGTGATTTTAAATGAAACTGAAAATAGTATGAATTAAACGACAACAATTAACATTAACTAAGATACGGAAAAACATAGAAAAAAAGACTGAATCCCACATTTCAGTCTTTCTTGGTTTATTTTCAGAATGGAAGATCGCTAAGTTCTTCGTTATCAGGCGGTATATCTTCAAGAGTGCCTGATGGAAGTATATCCTGATCGCTGATGGCGGAAGATGTTTTTTCTATTCTCCATGCATCGAGGTTAGTAAAATAATTAATTTTACCGTCCCGCTCCCATTTGTTACCCTTTAGATTAAACCATATTCTGACCTCCTCGTTAAGAAAAGACTCATTGATAAGGTCACATTTATCCTGAATAAGCTGGAATTTAATGTAATCAATAAAAACAGCAGCACCCCCTGTTTCTTTCTTCTCAATGACAAATTCGCGTTTTTTGAATTTATCACTCACGTGGTTTACAGGTAAGATGTCTATAACTTTTCCCGTAATTTCAAATGCCATATTTACTGTACTATTTCAAGTAGTTCAATCTCAAATATAAGTGTAGAGTAAGGTTTAATAGCACCTTCGATACCGCCTGAACCATAGCCGATGTCTTCCGGAAGAAAAACTTTGAACTTGGAACCAACAGGCATAAGCTGAAGAGCTTCAGTCCATCCTGAAATTACTCCTGACAGCGGGAACTGTGCCGGCTCATTCCTTTTAACAGATGAGTCAAATTCTGTTCCGTCAATTAATGTGCCTACATAATGTACTTTAACGGTATTGTTTATTGTGGGCATCGGACCCGTACCCATTTTTATTACTTCATACTGCAAACCACTGGATGTAACTGTAACACCGGGTCTTTCTTTATTTTTGGCAAGGAACGCTTCATTTTCAATAATATGGTCCTTATATGTAATTTTATTCATTTCTGCTTGCTTTTCAGTTCGTTCTGTTTCCCGGTCATTGATGTACATCATTATAAAACCTCTTGCTAATTCATCTGTCATTAATGGCTTGTCTTTACTTCCATCGTGCATTGCTCTGGCAACAACAAGAGGATTGACCGACAGGCTGTCGGCCATAAGTGCATTGTAATTTAATATCCCGAAAGCATATGATAGAGAATCTTCTTTAGTTCTGATCTTTGCGTTTTTAACCGAATTTTTGCCACAGGAGCCAAATATTAATGCTATTACACTAACAACAACTACTAATCCTTTGATTTTCATATAAAATGTTTTTTAATTTAAATTTCCGCAAAGATAACACTTTGCATGATGCAAAAATAGTTGTCAGTACTATTTTTTAGTTTTTAATTGCCCTTAATATTTGTCTCTTTCCGGGTGGCCCTGGAAGAAGTGATACATTAAATCCGCAGGATTTAAGATTCCTTTTTACTTCGCCCTTTACACAATAAGTAACAAGAATCCCGTTCTTGATTGTTATATCAGCTATCATCGCGAATATATATGAAGTCCACATTTCCGGTTGTTTATCGGGACTGAAAGCATCAAAATATATCAGATCATATTTGCCTTTTATATTTAAAGTTGTGAGATCTCCATTAATTTTTTTGAGGTTGAAATTACTGCATATTTTTTTTTCAGTGTCCCAGCCGATGGAATGAATAGAATCGAAAACTTCCTTACTGCCCGGACCGGTAAAATTATGATAGTTAAGAACACTAATTATATTCTCAGGCAGAGGATTTTTTTCAATGGCAGTATAGTTGATTAATCTGGTTCCACTGAAACTTTGCATTGCTGTCAGTAAAGCATTCAGACCTGTTCCGAAACCTGCTTCAAAGATGTTAACCGGATTTGCTTTGCAGAAATGTAAACCATTTCTGATAAAGATGAATTCAGATTCCTGTACGGCACCATGAACTGAGTGATAGTGCTCGTCCAGTTCCGGGACATAAATTGTATGCGAACCGTCGTTAGTTGTAATCAGTTTAATCAAATCTTTAAACCTATAACAAGTACATCATCAACCTGGTCACGGTCTCCCTTCCATTCCTCAAATGTTTTGTCCAGGATATCTTTCTGAAGATCAACTGGTTTTGCATGATTATCAATAAGAAGTTTCTGGAAAGGCCTGTACATAAACTTCCTGCCTTTTGATCCGCCGAACTGATCAGCATAACCGTCGGTAAACAGGCAGAGGAAATCCCCTTTACTGATATCGATAAGGTTGTTTGTAAAAGGCGAGAATGAAGTGAAATGAATGCCGATAGGCATACGATCAGCCTGGATCTTTGTAAGTTTATTATCCCGTATGAGATATAAAGGATTATTTGCTCCGGCAAATTGTAGTCTCCCGCCATTTAAATCAAGGATACACAATGATATATCCATTCCATCCCGGGTTTCTCCCACTATTCCTTTCTGCCTTAGAGTGCTGATTACTTCATCTCTGAGAAGATTCAGGATCTCTGCAGCGTTATCAACCTCGACAGTGTTAACAATCTCATCGAGGAATGCAAGTCCAAGCATGCTCATAAAGGCTCCCGGAACACCATGCCCTGTGCAGTCACCTGCTGCCAGTACAATTCTCTCTTTCTTCTTCTTACCCCAGTAAAAGTCCCCGCTGACAATATCTTTGGGCTTATAAAGAATGAAGTTATCAAAGCCCAATGCATTGAGAAAATCGACAGGCGGCAGTACCGCTGTCTGAATCCTGCCTGCATATTGAATACTTTCTGTTATTGACTGGTTTTTCTGTTCAATAATATCTTTTTGCTGAGAGATTTTCTCGTTTTGCTCCAGTACATGTTTGTTTATTACTTCCAGGTCTGAATTTATTTTTTCAATCTGGCGTTTGCTTTCTGCAAGTTTCTGATTTTTTCTCCTTGTTGAGATAAGCCCGAAAAGGATAGATGTTGCAACAAGAACCATTAATGAACCAATTCCCACTGCCATTTTACGAAACATTTTCTCATTCCTTAGCTCAGTTTCTTTTTGTATTTTATCTTTTTCCAGCAACTGATTTGTCTGCTGAAGAAGGAGGACAGAATCATTCTTCTGTTTGATCTCCAGCAACTGGATCTCCCTTTGTTGTTCGAGTGACCGTACTTCCTGTTCCCTCAAACCAAGTTCAAACCTTTCTTTTTCAAGCGCAAGTGATTGTTCCAGCCGTTCCTTTTCTGAACGGTCGAGTGCCCTCTCATTCATCAGCAGCTTAAGTTCATTCTCTTTCCTTGACGACTCGGCTTTAAGTGTCTTGATTTCAAGTTGCTGTATCTCTTCCCTTGACAGTTCTGAACTAATCCTCTGTTCTGTGGCCTCATATTCCTCCTGTCTGTCGATGTTCTCTTTTTCGGCAATTCTGCTTTCAAAATTGAGTGAATCTCTCAGATTAAGATGTTTCTCGTAATAATCCAGAGCTTTATAATAATCATTACCTCTTGCCAGGACATCAGAGTAATCCTTATAACATTCCTGCAGAACATCAAGATTACCCGAAACACTTGCAGCTTCAATACAATTAAGACAATATAGTTCTGCATGATAGTTATCTCCTTTAATGAAGTAGATTCTACCGAGAATACGATCTATACGTGCAACCTCATCTGTTCTTCCTGATTTTTTCGCACTCTCCAGAGCCATTTCAAAACTTTCAAGCATCTCGTTTTGTTTGCCCAGATTCTGATAACAGATTCCTGTGTTGGACCAGACGTCTGTGAGAAAAAAGTCATCTTTCCCTTCTTTCAACGAATACTCGGCAGCCATTTGAAACTCAGTAAGTGCTGCATCAGGATCATTCATTTTAATAAGAAGAAATCCTGTTTGATTATAGATTGCAGCAATGTTTTGAAAATCACCTTTTTCTGAATAAACTGGTAAAATCATCCTGTAGGTCTCGAGGGCATCATTGTACAAACCTTCCTGAATATATAAAGAGGCCAGCTTTTCAGAACACCTTAAAAACCCGTCCATATCACCATTCTTTTTATAATACCCTGAAGCTTTTCTGAACCATTTTACAGCCAGTGTGTCATATGGAATATTATAGTATGAATTTGCAGCCATTTCAGAAGAGGCTCCCAGCATTTTAAGGTTATCTTCTCCATACAGGGCGGATTCCCTTTCAAAATAATCGGCTGATTTTTTATATATTCCTAATCGGTAATACCAGTTCGCAATGCTCCTTAATATTGATGATTCCTTTGCATAATCATTAAGCCTTTCATACAATGAAAGTGCTTTCAGATAATAACGGAGAGTCCCCTCCCAGTCGGCTTGCCTGTTATAAAAGGATCCTAATAATTCATAATTGCAGGCCTCGATAGCCGGAAAATCAGCGGAAGTGGCGATCGCAAGGGATTTTTCAATGTTTATGAGTGTACTGTCTAAATCATTGCTCTGAAGAAATTCTTCAGCTTTAATATAGTAATTGAATGCATTTACCGAGTCGCTGAATCGTTTCATTTTCAGCTCATTGTTAATGATAAGGCTATCCTGTCCACTGATTGTCCATATGGAGGCTGGAATAGGAAAAAGTGCAGCTAATATTAACGATTTCAATTTCATCAGTTGAGCGTATATGTCAGGCCAATATGAATACTTCGTCCTGTCTGGGGAGTGTAGGGCAGGGGAGTACCCATTCCTGAGTAAACAGGTGCACCATAGCGTTCGTCGAAGATGTTATTAACCTTTATGAAGCTGTTCAGATTTGTCCCAATTGTGTAGTTAGCAACAACATCCATACTGTAAAATCCGTCAACATTTCTGATTATCTCACTGTAAAGCTCTTTGAAAGGAATTATTAATCTCAACCAGCTGGATTCCCAGATACTTGTCACCTGAATATAGAGGTTTTTAGCAGGTTCCATCGATAATTTCATTTGACCAAAATGATTGGGGATAAGCTTAAAATTGCTGAGATAATTTTCTGCCAGCTCCAGAATTTCAGGAAACGATTCTCCCGATTTGGCAAAAGTCAGACTCACTTCTCCGTTTAAATGTATCGATTTCACAAGATCAGTAATTTTAAGGGTAGCCTGAAGTCCGTATAATCTTGAAATGGATCGGAGGCTATTAACTCTGGTAAGTACTGTAGCAGTATCGGGCTCAATTATTGCAAGAGGAAGATTAAGATCAGTCAGCGGAACCTTGCGGTCAAGTATACGGTTCCGGATTTCATTGTAATAGATCGAAATATTGAGGTTAATTCGTGCGCCATAATTTTTAATTAAACCAAGTTCCACTGACCTGTATTTCTCAGATTTTAGATCTGCATTAGGAATTGAAATATAAACCAGACTGTCGAGATTATTACCTGCTTTATATGCAAGCGATTGCCAGGCAAGGGATGAAGGAGGTGCTTTATACGCAAATCCTATTGATCCCCTGAAAGTAGTCCTTGGATTTTTAATATATAACGCTGCCAGTCTGGGACTTACACTCATGCCGTAACGTGAATTATCATCGATTCTGATGCCACCCATGAATCTGAAGGATCTTAACGAATAATAGGTCTGGGAGAAAATGGAAAAATTATGATATACAAGAGGATTAATCCCAAAATTATTGCCAATTGTGTCAATTATATCAATTCTGGAACTGAAGTAGCTATAATCACGTGGATTAAACGGAGTATCCAAAAAACTTGTCTTAGGGAGGTTACCGGAATATTGATAGGTGATTCCCGACATAATCTCAAGGCTTTGGAAAGGCATAACAGTGAAGAGCTGCTCGAAAAGAATATCATTACCTGCAGCATACCTGTAAACTTTATCAGTATAATCAATAAACGTGATACCTGCATTTGAGTTATTATCCATTCTGTAAATCAGGTTGGAGAGATTAGTCGTTGTTGCAAATTTCGGTGTCCATTCATGATTATAGCTCAAAGTGGTTGATTGAATGTTCTCAGCCCAGAAGTTCTGGGGATTATTATATTTATAAAAATAAGATGACTGCCCGACAGAACTATGAGACCTCCTGTACATATTATTGAATGACAGACTGATATCGCGGTATTTTAATTGAAAACCAAGCATATTACTGGCTGACGGGAGATCCTCCATGGAAGGAAGTGTTAGAGAACCTTCATAATTAGTCGGAAAATTTTCTTGTATAAAAGTACCCGGATCAATACCGGCCGATCTTAAAATAGTCTCATTGAGCTGTATAGGATCATAAGTCTCATAACCTATAGTGAACTTGCGATCAGGTGTTTGTAACCAGTGAAGAGGATTATAAGCATCTTCATAACCTTTGCGTATGTTCATATCACTTAACTCACTCAGACCTCCATAAAAACTATATTGCAATATATTCCTGTTTTTCCCTGCCTTACCCCCAACCATAAAATTACCACTCCTGTACCCTGATTGTCCCAGACTGA
>Ga0315546_1000134_pt1 | contig 57350 bp, 37 predicted proteins | sample SalMarSW160170MG_FD_203833 | JGI IMG/M metagenome (GOLD analysis project Ga0315546, IMG submission 203833) | Salt marsh sediment microbial communities from the Plum Island Ecosystem LTER, Massachusetts, United States - Salt Marsh Sediment SW1601-170 ...
CTCTATCAGTGATTCATCACAATAAGTATATTTGTGAGTCTCCGAACTCGTTCCCTGTCCAGAAATCATCTCTAAATTGATTTTCTCTGCTGCCTCAAAATCATTCTTGTTAGAACGATGGATATTGAAACCTATTACATCTGTCTCACTCGCTGTGGTCCACTTAACTATAACATATTCCTGCTCATATTGGTTTATTGTATACTCTGCCTCAAGTGAGCCTGAAACAAGTTCTACTGGAAGGGTTGAACCACCTTCTGGTGTTTCTCCCATTGCATAGCCATCATAGCTGCCACCAGTATGTTGGGCAAATGCTAAAACCGGCAGTAAGATAAGACAGGCTAATAATGCTACTTTCTTTTTCATCTTTACTCCTTTTATCCCGGGTCCCGATAAATCGGGATTATTTCACTGGGATTAATTTTTTTGTTATCATAATTTCCATTGAGATATATACAGGATAAACCCTCTTAAAAAATGGAGGGCAAGCCTGTATCTACCCAACGGAGGCCTATCAATGAAATTAACATTTTTAACCAGAATGTTCACAGTGTTACTATTTACTGTGGTAAAACATTCTATTCCTATTTTTGACATTAACATTCTCAGCTTCCTTTCTTTTTTCTTGACAGCATGAATCCGGGTTTTCCATTAATGCACAATGGCATAATGGGAATGAACCATTTCTGCTCTGTTCCTGTTTCCATGTCATTCCTGTGGGGCTGTTAGTAGAACCTACCAAAGTCAAAAGCTAACAGCCCCTTCTCTTTTTACGAGATTTTTTCCTTAGGGGGTGTAATAAAATAACTTTTACATATCAAGTATTCATAATACATACATAAAGTGCCTATTTGTCTTTTCATATTCTTCATAGTTAAATTATTACACCCCCTTAATCTTAAACTCTTCCAAAGTCATTGAGTTTTGCCAATAAGCTTCAAATAACTTAACAAAACTTTTGGCAAAATCTTTATGTTCAATAATCAACGTTGTAAATAAATTTTTATTACTTATCGTGTTTTTTAAAATACATAATACAATTTTTTTATCAAAAATCACCATTTTCATTGGTAACTCATCAACAATCCTAGCTTCTTCCCCGGCTTTCATAAACATCTCAATATTATTAAAATAATCTTGTTTTATTACATCCCCAACTTCATAAATTGATTTTGCCTTGATGCCTGTATTTAATAAATTCAAACCGGTTTGATCATTTTCTGTCGTTCCAAAGTAAAAAGGGGTCTTGGTAAAAATTAAGATCTCTTCTTTTGTTATATTCATTAAGGATGTGTATTTTTGCATTACAACACTTCTTTCTCTTATCACCTGTATATAATCCAAAGGGTCTGTGTTTTCTTTTTCAGAAAGGTATAAAGGTAAAAGAGTTTCAGATAAGTTTGATATAAGAATTTTTTTATTTTCTAATTCTTGTTGGAGTTTTTGCTGAAGACCGTTAAAAGCTGTTTTAGGATTTGCAGAGGCATATTTTTTTACGGTTCCCAATATCTCAACACATAAACCTTTTTGAACCAGTTGATTTAGTATCTCATAAGTTTTTGAGCGAGATATTTCAGAAAGTCTTGATATTTCTGAGGCAGTGAAACTCTTTTTTTTAAGTAAATTAAGATAAATCTTTGCTTCGGATTCTATTAATCCTATTTTGATTAAGTTCTCAATAGAAAAATTTTCTTTCATAAATATTCAATCTTCCATCTTTCTAATATCATCTTGAATTTATGTTGTTTCATTTAGGGACAAATAAATTTCTTCAAAAATAGTTTGTCAAGAAAAAAATTTATTTTTTTAAATTTTTTAAATAATTTAACACCAAATTATTCTAAAGCCTTTATTTCAGGCAATATTCTATTTTCCATCTGTTAAATAAATTCACAATATAAAATTTCTTATATCTAATTAACTGAAGTTTTATTGTTCTATTAAATAACAACAATAATTTCTTCAAAAATAATCTGCCTGCCCTGTGAAATACTGTATTTCATGGGGTCAAGAAAAAAATGTCTCCACAGACATAATAACCTATATAAATCCCCTCTTGTTGAGTCCCGAATATTTCGTGACGAAATCCCGATTTTTCTCGGGGAGAGGGGTGGCATTCCAACACTATAATAGCCTGAGTCGGGTTTAAATCTAAAATTTTTTGGGGGATGCATATTTTTATCAACAAATTCTTGACAGAATGAATAGGCTATTGTCTTTTTTGAATATAAAGTTAGGGAAAGATTATATATGAAAGTTAATATTAAAATAGGCTTGATTTTTATCGGGATTTTCAACCTTTAAGGGTTATGTCCAAAAATCTGTTTAGCCGCGATGGGGTAGCCTGTTGCGGTTTTTTGTATATGAGCCACATCATGCCAGAGGCAGATCCGCCTTTGGCGGAAAACCACACGAAAATCCACAAAATTATTATTGTTTTTTCTCTGGCTGTCAAGGACCATTCCTTGACAGAACTGAAGCTGATTGTTTTTCGTCACGGAATGGTCCGTGACGACCCTGTGGTATCCACAAAATTATTATTGTTTTTTCGTGAGATTTTGTGAAATTTTGTGGCTAATCCGCCAGCTCCGAGACGGAGTCCCGATAAATCGGGTCTAGCGGACAGTGGAGAAAGTATGTATAAACAGCTCAATGTAAAAGAGAAACCAGTAAATTTGGAAAAAAGAATTCGGAAATACTGGCAGAAGAATAATATCGCCCAAAAAAGCGAAAGTATCCGTGAAGACTCTCCGAAATATATATTCTATGAAGGACCTCCAACAGCAAATGGTTTGCCAGGAATTCATCATGTGATTAGCAGAACATTGAAAGATGTGGTCTGCCGTTATAAAACAATGCGAGGATTTCAGGTAAAAAGAAAAGCAGGTTGGGATACTCACGGTTTGCCAGTTGAAATAGAAGTTCAAAAGGAATTAGGTTTCAATACAAAAAAACAAATTGAAGAATATGGAATTGAAAAATTCAATAAAAAATGCCGTGAATCTGTATTTAGTTATGAAAAAGAATGGCGTGAGATGACAAATCTGTTAGGTTACTGGTTAGATATGGATAATCCGTATATTACTCTCACAAACGATTATATTGAATCTGTCTGGTGGCTTTTGAACCAGTTCTGGAAAAAAGGAATGATTTATCAGGAAAATAAAATCGTCCCCTTCTGCCCAAGCTGCGGAACACCCCTCTCCAGCCATGAGGTCGCACTTGGATATTGTGAAGTAGAAGACCCATCCATATTTATTAAATTCAAAATGAAAAATGGAAAATTATCCGCCAGAGGTGGATCCGCCTATGGCGGAAAAATTAAAAATAATGATATTTATTTTCTTGCATGGACAACTACTCCGTGGACTTTGATTTCCAATGTGGCACTTGTAGTTCATCCTGACCATAAATATGTAAAAATTCAAAATGGTGAAGAGTATTTGATCTTAGCAAAAGAAAGATTGGATACAATCAAAGGTAATTATTCAATAATTGAGGAATACAAAGGTTCTGATTTAAAAAATATTGAATATGAACAACTCTTCCCTTTTATAGTTCCTGATAAGAAAGCATTCTATGTAGTTTTGGGAGATTATGTTACTATGGAAGACGGAACCGGTATTGTTCATACAGCTCCTGCGTTCGGTGAAGATGACTACAAAACCGGCAAAAAGTATGACCTTCCCTTTATTCAACCTGTAAATGAAGAAGGAAAATTTACTGATGAAGTTACAGATTGGGCTGGACTATTTGTAAAAGATGCTGATAAATATATCATCAAAGATTTAAAAGATAGAGGACTTCTTTATGATAGAACTCAGATAAAGCACACATATCCCTTCTGCTGGAGATGTAACAGCCCACTTATATACTTTGCTCGGAAATCATGGTATATAAAAACAACCGCATTCGTTGATAAAATGAAAGAGAACAATGCCAAAATCAACTGGTATCCAAAATATGTTGGCGAGAAACGGTTTGGAGATTGGCTTGATAATAATGTTGATTGGGCATTAAGTCGTGATAGATACTGGGGAACACCCCTCAACATCTGGATTTGCGAAAATTGTAAAACACAGGATTCGCCTGATTCCATCAAAAGTTTGATAAAAAAAGGAAAGATGCATAATGGAAATCCTGTGCCTGAAGATATTGAACTCCATCGTCCTTATGTTGATGAGATTGAATTTACCTGCCCGAAATGTGGGGGGAAAATGCACCGCACACCAGAAGTAATTGATTGCTGGTTTGATTCCGGCTCAATGCCTTTTGGACAATGGCATTATCCTTTTGAAAATCAAGACATTTTTGATGCAGACCTTTTCCCTGCAGACTTTATAGCAGAAGGGATTGACCAAACAAGAGGATGGTTCTATACTTTGCTTGCCATTTCAACCTTTATAAAGGGAGTTTCTTCATACAAAAGCTGCCTGGTTAATGACCTGGTCCTGGACAAGAATGGTATTAAAATGAGCAAATCAAAAGGTAATGCGGTAGATGTGTTTTATATCTTTCATAAATATGGTGCTGATGCAACTCGTTGGTATATGCTTGCAGTCAGCCCTCCCTGGACGCCAACAAGATTTGATGAGGAAGGAATAAAGGAAGTTAATAATAAATTCTTCGGAACTCTAAAGAATGTCCTGTCATTCTTTGTTACTTACGCAAATATTGATAATTTTGTTTACGATAATTATAAGATTGATGCCAAAGATAGACCAGAGCTTGACCGCTGGGTTATCTCAAGGCTAACTTCAATAATTAAAAGTGTAACAGAATTTAATGAAAAATTCGACCTTACTCGTTCTGTTCGTCTAATCCAAAATTTTATTATCAATGATGTCAGTAATTGGTATGTCCGTCGCATTAGAAAACGGTGTTGGGCTTCTGGAATGGAAGATGATAAAATCTCTGCATATCTGACTCTTTATGAAATACTGCTAAATGTATCTAAACTTTGTGCACCTTTTGCTCCATTTGTTTCAGAAGAAATCTTTAGAATACTTACTGAAAAAGAGAGCGTCCATCTTGAGGAATTTCCTGAATATGATGAATCACTTATAAATAAAAAATTAGAACACGATATGAAAAATGTGATAGATATTGTAACTCTCGCTCGTGCAGCAAGAAATGAGGTGCAGATTAAGATACGACAGCCTTTGAGAACTCTTTATCTGCCTGAAAAATTCAAGGATGTTGTTGAACGAATGAAATCATTGATTGTTGAAGAAATCAATATTAAAAATATTGCTTATACTTCTGATAAAAAACAATTTATAGATTATGAAGTAACGCCAAATTATAAAGTTCTTGGACCAAAATATGGCAAACATCTATCTCATATCTCAGAAACTCTACAAAACATGGATGCAAATCATCTGATTGACGAGATAAACGCTAATGGTTGCTACCATCTTGATGTTGATAATGTTGAAATCAAATTAACTGCTGATAGACTCGATATAAAAACTCTTAATAAGGAAAATTTTGTCTTTGAGGAGCAAGGCAATGTATTTGTCGCCCTGGATATAAAACTTGATGAAGAATTAATTTTGGAAGGTTACGCAAGAGAACTGGTTAATAAAATTCAATTTATGAGAAAAGAGAATGACTTTGATATTATGGACAGAATAAAGATATCTTATTTTTCAAAAGATAAAGAGATAAAGAGAACTTTTGCACAATTTGGTGATTACATTAGAGCTGAAACTTTGGCTGTTGAAATTGTTTCTAAGAATAGCTCAGATAATATGAAAAAATGGGATGTGAACGGGAAAGAAGTATTTCTATATTTAGAAGTAGTGAAATAGAAAATATCAAAAAAAAAATTTACCCCGTTAGATAGTTAGGGTTTGCCTATTTCTAGTCTACATAGAAACTTATCTAAGGGGGTAAAAAAGTAAAATGAAAAGCATTCCCGGAGAAATACCTTACTTTTATTCAAACAAATGAAAAAATTAGTTTCTCACATCAGACCAAATAAAACAGAATCATTCAACCTATTTTCTATTCTCCATCCCAACTCGGCTCCACAATCTTTCCCATAAAAAGTATAGTCTGGGAATTATGCTCTCGTATTACAAAAATGAATGGACGGTCAACACGCATCTGAAAATCAAGGGGTGTGCCAGGGATACAACTCTCCATCATTTCCACAGAAGTAACTGCTGCGGCTTCAGTACCTTCCTCATTCACCTCTACAAAGGTCTTATGCTTTACCTTGCTGATCCACAAGCCACCTGACTTGCGCATTTTAGTAAAATCAGCCTGATAACGGTTGAAAGCGATTTCCATCCCTAATGATTTCAAAACATCATTCAAGCATTTTCCATATTCCAATTTAACCTTTGGCAATTCTATTATTCCAAATTGCTTAGTAAAATTACTCATCCAGTTATCCCAATTCTCCTGGTTAAACTCGGTTATCAGCGAATCTATATAAGTTTGTCTTTGGGGAAGAAAAATAGTCATACTGAATTTACCATCACCGTACAGCAAATCAATCGCTTCAAAATCATCATTCTGAAAGTAATAAAGCTCATCACCCATTGTCATCATTCTACAAGGTATTTGCGAGCCATTAGGCAAAGTGAACCAATCATCTTGTGTTTGCTCTGGATCAAATTCATATGTCCATGTTCCCTTAAAATAGATGGCATTAATGAGGAACATCACTGTTAAAGGATTAATTGGTTTACCAACTATTTCTGTAATTTTCCCATTGGTATTTTCATCAACCCACTCGTTCATCGTATCTGCTGCATTGGGATTGTTAAAATTTAATCCTCGCACTGTTGCATTAAAATAGGTTTGATTGATGTTCAGAAAATCCTGCTCAAAAACTTTTCCTTGACGATACCAAATTGAATTAGCTATTTGAAATATCACTTTCGGGTCAAGGTTTATTAACAATTCAATCAAACTCTGATAGGATTCATTTATCTCCTGAATTGTTAGATTTCCAAATTCAAGGGTTGCCCTCATTGCTTCTTCTGTGGTCCCATTGGCACCATTGTAAGTCATACCCAATGCCATAGCAACACTCAACGGAGATATAAAAACATTTGTATCTGCATTCTCTTGTTCAATAACTTCTCTGAACAGTTTAAACCCAAATTTGTTATTTGAGTTAATTAAATTGTTTTCAGCAGTGGTTAAGTTTCTTGGTAGCCCTGAGGTGGGTGCTGTGGAATGCTCTGAACACTGGATAAGTCCAACTAATAAAAACAACAAAAGAGTCAGTTTAAACATTTTAGTCATAATGTATCTCCTTTCATCAGAATAAATTCGAATATTTTATTCTTATTAAATTTTATTGAAATTAAAAAATAAAAGTCAAGTTTTTCATCCAATTTAAAAATCAGATTTTAAATAGTAATCTCAATCCCCATAGGACAATGGTCTGAACCCATCACATCGGATAATATAAAAGCATCCTTTAATCTTTTTCTTAATATTTTTGATATACAAAAGTAATCAATACGCCATCCAATATTCTTTTCTCTTGCATGGAACATATAACTCCACCAGGTATATTGTCCTTGTTCTTTGTGAAATTCTCTAAAAGTATCAATAAATCCTGCTTGCACAATATTTGTAAAACCTGCTCGTTCTTCATCGGTAAAACCTGCATTCATCCTGTTTCTTTCCGGATTTGCTAAATCAATTTCTTTATGTGCCACATTAAGGTCTCCACAAAAAATCACTGGTTTTTCCTTTTCTAATCCTTTTAAGTATTGCAAAAAGTCTTTGTCCCATTGCTGTCTATATTGTAATCTTGTAAGCCCCCTTTGAGAATTTGGGGTGTAAACATTTACTAAAAAATAGTCTTCAAATTCTAATGTAATAATCCTTCCTTCTTTGTCGTGCTCTGCTATACCAATACCATAACTTACTTCAATTGGCTTAATATTTGTGAATATCGCTGTTCCTGAGTATCCTTTCCTTTCTGCATAATTCCAATAATCATAATATCCGCCAAAATGTAAATCAACCTGACCTTCTTGTAATTTTATTTCCTGTATGCATAAGATATTTGGATTTCCCTTTTCAACAAATTTTTTGAATCCTTTGTTTAGGGCAGCTCGTAAGCCATTCACATTCCAGGATAACATTTTTATTGTGCTCATTTGATATATTTTTTGCCACGAAGACACAAAGACACTAAGAATATAATTAACATTTTTACCTTTGTGCCTTTCCGCCTAAGGCGGATCTGCCTTTGGCATGATGAGTCTTTGTGGTAAATTTTTTTAATCTAGTTCCATAATCTTTCTACAGATAAAAGCCGCGCTATACAATGCTAATTTCCTCTCTAAAGGTCCAACACTTCTATAAGTAATAATAGGGTATGTCCATTCTAAAATAGCAAGTAAATAAGGAACAATATCATTATCAAAAAGCGTAACAATATCCGCATATTTTCTCACACAGCAAATCATCTTATATGCCTTCTCTACCATAGGCTCAGAACCTTTATATTTGAATGGGGGTATTTCTTTGATTGAGTTTGTTTTAGCTAATCCTGCATGAAACTCAATTAGTTCTTTCAAATCTTTTTCACTTTCCAGATGTGTCATTTCAATTGTAAATATTGGCTCCAATCTGGCAAAATCAGAAACGATATTTCGTGGTTTTGTCTCTGAAAAATCTATAATATAAATATTTTCAACTTCATCAAGAAGAATATTCTGCATATTAAGGTCTCCATGAGTTATGGATTTATACCAGAGTCGAGAATAAATTTTGCGCCTTGGATATTCATACTTTAGAAAGTAGTATGGATTTGGAAGCTTCATTCCAAGTTCTTTACAACACACACTCTTTTCATCAGGAGATATGCCAAGTTCCTTTTCTAAAGACTCAAATATACCAGGAAACATTTCAAGGGGACTATGTTCAACATACGGATAAATTGGTTCCCATTTAGGTTGTCCATACCAGGGCTTAAGTATATCAGTAAATACCCTATCAAAAAGAGGAGTCAGTTCATCTATTGGAAACTTTTTATAGTAATCTGTCAACCAGGTTAATTTGCTATCTGGACCATTTATACCAACAAAATTGTAGCGTAATCCACCCCAATCTCCATAAGTAGTGTTACCCATAATTGTTACGCTATTATTCAAAATGAACTTTTTAACATAATTATGATAAGCATCAACTTCATTTTGGGTGTCTTTTATTGAACCAATTTTTAAAACCGTTGGAAGCAGTCTTCTGCCTTCTTTATCATAACTGGTTACATAAAAGGTTTTTGAAGTGAAACCACCATGTAATTCATTAATAACAACTCGTCCAGCATTGGAGTATATTCGTCTGATGATAACATCCCATTCATCTAATAATTCCGTTCCTTTCTCAACATTAATTTTTAGTCTTTTTTCATCGGCAGAACGGATAGTTTTGGGTAAGAAGAACCAGACTCTTGCACTTTTAATTTTTGAATCTATCTGGATATGAGCAACGGTTTTAAGATTTTCAAGATTTGATATTTTCTGAATGCAGCTATCTAAATCTATTCTAACTGATAAAGCTGGTAATTCAGATAACAATACTCCGTGTCCGTGAAAGAAACGAGTCTCAGTTATAGGATATTTAGTGATATGCTCCACAAATTGTGAAACTGATTTATCTTTTGATGATTTCAAAACTGTTTCATTAACAGCGACTCCAATGATTAAAGTTCCTCTTTCATCAGAGAATCTTTCTTTACAATATTCTCCAACAGAAATATCATTTTTAGTTCTAAAATGTGTACAAATAAGTTCATCTGGTTCAGCTAAAATTATTAAACCAATCAATGGTGGAATTTCTTCTTTATTTTTTGTAGTTAGATTAAATGTATCCTCAATTAATTCTTTCAATGTAAAGGGTGATTGGCTATTAACATCAAAAACTCCTGCAGGTTTTCCTGAAAAACCATATGCAGATAAAAGATACACCTCTGTATCAGATGGCTTATCTGTAATAAGAAAATCAGAAAGACAGTGTCCATCAGCAGGAATAATTCCTGCAAATGTTGGAGTTGAAATAAATTCTCCAAGTGCTTCACAAGCCTGATATTTTGTGTTTCCAAACCCGCCAATACCAAAAGCATATCCTAACTCTTGAAGATTTGTACAAATAAGATTTTCTGAAAATAATTCTCCATCTTTAATATTGTTCAAAGAGCCCCACAAATCAAGGATACTTGCTTTTTTAGAAGCCCATCTTAATTGATATTCTCTATCATCTAATAAATGTTTTATAGCAGATTCATCAGCAGTTTGGATTTCTTTAACTTGCTTTAATGCTTCTGAAATTGAATCTGAAATATGAAACTGACCCAGTAAACCTGTAAGTTCTAAAACTCGTCTCAACCCGGCAGATAGTGCAACTAAAATGGTTCTTCCCGTCTTTGTGCGGAGTGATTTCTCGGCTTTTATCAGAGATCTGATTCCAGCACTTGATAAGTAATTAACCTCTGAAAAATCAATAATCCAATAATTAATCTCTTCGCTAATTTTGCTTGATTCTTCATCAAACAAAGATGCTCCATAACCATCAAAACGACCTTTCAGATTAAATACTGGTATTTTGCCTTCAGAAGTAAGCTTTATCTCTAACATTTTGTTCTTTTAGAAATACATTAAAAAAATTGAATTTTTCAAAGGTGTATCAATAAGTTCAATAAAGTACTACATTCTCAAAATATACTTTTCTATTTCTTCCCTTTCTTCTGGAGTTGTCATAAGAATTAAAGTATTCTCAGGTTCAATGGCATAGCTTTCAGAAGGTTTGTAAATCCAACCACTTTTTGTCTTTATGGCTAACAATAATGTATTACGGTACTTATTAAGATTCAGCGATGAGATGGGTTTCCCAATAAACCGCTCAGAAATAGTTATTTCTTCAATTCGCAAATTTTTATATTTATCCCTCAACATTGTATCTAAGAATGATACAGCCGTAGGTCTTATCATTTCAGATGCCATTCTAAGCCCTCCAATAGAAGTTGGAGAAATTACAGCATCAGCCCCTGCCTTTTTCAACTTTTCAATATTAATTAGCTCATGACAACTAGCGACTACTCTAATGTCTGGATTCAACTGTTTTGCGGTCAAACTTATTACCAGATTTATGTTATCATCCTCCATAGCTGCAAATAACCCTCTCGCTTGTTTAATTCCAGACCTCAATAGAACATTGTCATCAGTAGCATCACCTTCTATGTAAAGTTGGTCAGGAAGTGTTTCTAAAAGCTTTTCAATTCTCATTGAGTCGGCTTCTACTATCAAATATGGTCTTTTGGTTGTATGAAGTTCATTTACAATATGCAAGCCCACCTTTTCAATACCGCATACAATAAAGTGATTTTTAAGTTTTTTAATCATTTTCTCCATTTTTCGTCTCCTAAAAGTTTCTTTCAATTCGCCTTCTACTGCAAAGGCTGTAAAACTTGAAAACACATAAGTTAGAATCCCTATGCCAGAAAACGCCAAAAATATTGTAAATACTCTCCCGATAGGCTTACAGGATAGGTCAATTATTTCCTTATACCCAATTGTAGCAATAGTAATAACTGTCATATAAAGGCAATTCAAAATAGAATATTGCCTGCTCCCAATAAACCAGTAGGTTATTGTTCCTATTAAAACAACTATTATGAGTGCTAAACCCGCCCATAAAAATTTCTTTAGAATTTTTAACGATAAAGTATCCTTCATCCCTATCCTTAATCTTTATATTAATATCTAACTCAAGTTCTATAAAACTTTGTTAACTTTAATTAATAAAGTATTATAAATCTATTTTAGATGTCAATAAATTTACAATAAAAAACTGTCGAAAATAATTATGTGTAATTTTTCAGAATGAAAATTGTTGACACAAAATAAATTATATAGAAATTGCTGGTAAGTGCGCCCGTAGTTCAATTGGATAGAGCATCGGACTTCGGATCCGAGTGTTGGGGGTTCGACTCCCTCCGGGCGTGCCAGTATTCTAATACTGTCAAAAAGTCTGAATTAAATATGAGTATAGTATTTATATGAAAAAGTTTGTCCTCATAATATATACTATTAATTGTAAATAAATATTATTAAAAATGATAATTAATAAAGATAAAATAATTGAAATTCTAAAAGATTTACTTTCTAAAGAAAATCTTGGGAAAATAAAATGGAAAATTGCTGATTTAAAAAATAATTTAAAAAGTTTTAAAATTGATAAGCTGGGAGTACTAAACATAGTTTCCAATGGTCAAACAATAAATGTAAGTAGAAAATACATTGAAAATGAATTACAACAAATTTTAGAAACAAAAACATTAGAAAGAACAAAGTATTATTTAAACAGGTTAATAAAAGGTTTAACGGAGATAAAAACCAGTAAAATAAATGATATTAATTTATATCGCTGGAAAGAGTATAATGATATATTAACAGATAGCCTTTGGATTCTTGATAAAAGGGATAATTCCGGTGCTCACTCTGCTGAATATTGGGGGAATTTCATTCCACAAATTCCAAACCAACTTCTAAGAAGATATACAAAAAAAAGAGAATGGGTCTTAGACCCTTTTCTTGGTAGCGGAACTATATTAAAAAATTGTTAAGGATAATATTCAATGAAACAAAATATAGACTTATCATATTCTGCAGCAATAGAACAAGTAATGTTAAATAACAATTATTTTGCACCATTAAAACTTATTTATAAGGAAATTTGGAAATATAAAGATAAATCCAAGATGAAAGGGGAAACTCCAGATTATACCATTCAAGCAATAGTTCAAAGAGATAAAAAGTTTACACGAATAGGACTGGGGGTTTATGCCTTAGCAGGGTTTGTAGATAAATTAGCTAAAACTTCAAGCCAAGCTTTAAAAAAACAAAAACCCAAAGAGAGACTGCACGCGAAAATACAAGGGATGTTGTTAGAAATTGGTAATAATAAGAAAGATGTAGAAAATACTTATACATATGATAAAAGCTGGATATTTGACAATAAAAGATTAGGAAGTTTATCTACTCTTTCAGAAATACCTTTGTTTACCTATGAGAATATTATAAAAGATACGGTACGTTTTTTTGATGTAATTTGGTTTAACGAAAAAGGATTCCCATATAAAGTCTTTGAAGTGGAACAATCAACAAATTTTAGAAATGCATTTATAAAATTTATGGAATTACAGGATTTTCAGGCAATATTTTATTGTATTTCTAGCAAAGATAGAGAAGAAAAATTTTACAAGGAACTTAACAAAAGTACATTTATACTTTTAAAAAGGAATAATCGCTGTTTTTTTAGAAACTATAATGAAGTTGAAAATGATTATAAAATTGCATTAAGCAAAACATATTTATGATGATAATTGATGGATACAAAATAAATACCTTTACTAAGTTAAGTGAAAAGATTTGTGTAAGGATTCTTGATATTGTTCAAGAATATTTTGGTGAAATTGGTGATTTCATAATTGAAGATGATGAAGTTGGCTTTCGAGTTTATAGAGATTATTTTGAAAATGCACCTAAATTAATTATGGAAAATGAAATAAAACTAAAATTGATTGAAAAATCAGATTATCATTTTTTACTCGGTTATAAAATAATCCTTACACGTAACGAAAAATAAAAATATGAAGTAATATATTGACTACCCTAAATATAAAACTTCAATAACATCTGATTTTGGAAGTATTATAAATAATAATTATTTGAGAAATATATTAAAGATATGAACGGCATATTTATCACTTTTGAAGGCATTGAAGGCTGCGGTAAAACAACACAGGCAAAACTTTTAGCTGAGGAACTCAGAATTCAGGATTATAAAGTTTTGTTCACTCGTGAACCTGGAGGCCCTCGTATTTCTGAAAAAATTAGAGATATATTGCTTAATAAAGAATTCACAGAAATGCATAGATTAACAGAGGTATTTCTTTATATGGCAAGCCGTAGCCAACATACAATGGAATGGATTCTGCCTGCTCTTAAAAAAGGTATTATTGTAATCTGTGACCGATACTACGACTCTACTTATGCTTATCAGGGCGCTGCGAGAGAAATTTCTTATAAAGATATTGACTTTATAAATAAAATAGCAACTAATGGGTTAAAACCGGATATTACTTTTGTGATTGATTTACCTGTAGAAATTGGTTTGTTGAGAGTAAAAAAAAATGTTGACCCTTCAAAAGGAATTGACAGATTAGAGAGCGAAAATTTAAATTTTCACAAAAAAGTTAGAGAAGGATTTCTTAAATTAGCAAAATCTGAAAAAGAGAGAATAATAGTTTTATATGGACAAGATAAGGTAGAAATCATACATTATAAAATAATGAGTCATATATCTAATTTACTAAATAAACTAAAATTGTAAGCATTCCCAATCCCCAATTCAATTGGGGAGGGCTTGGGAATGAGAGTTTGTATTTATTTTCTTTGTGTTTTTGTGCCTTTGTGGCGAAAGGATTTTCAGATGAAAAATAAAAAGAATTTAATTCTTTTAATAGTTCTTCTTATTATCATAGGTTTTTGGGCAGGAAGATTCAGTGCAGCCCGAGCAAATAATGAGGGAAATCTCTATTCTTATATGCAACTTTTTACTCAAATCCTATCTAAACTTGAGAAAAACTATGTTGAAGAAATTAATCCAGAGAACTTGATTACTGGCGCTATTCAAGGTATGTTAGAAACCCTTGACCCTTATACAACATATCTCACAAAAGAGGACTTTGAAGAGTTAAAAACTACAACCAGAGGTGAATTTGGCGGTCTGGGAATTCATATCTCCTCACAAGATGACTACATAACTGTAATGTCAGTAATTGAAGGAACTCCTGCTTCTCGATATGGTTTGATGGCTGGCGACCAGATTATTAAGGTTAATGATGAATCTACAAAGGGATGGAGTGCAAGTAAAGCTGCTAAAAACTTGCGAGGTCCAAAAGGAACAAAAGTCAATATCACTATCAAGCGTGAAGGTGTTCCTGAAGTTATGAATATTGAAATTGTGCGAGATGTGGTAAAAATCGCAAGCATACCTTATGTATACAAAATTAAAGATGATATAGGCTATATCAGAATCACAAATTTTAATGCTACAACTGATAAAGATTTACATAAAGCATTACTTGAATTATCAGAACAAAATATCAAAGGGTTACTACTTGACTTGCGTTCAAATCCCGGAGGATTGCTGGACCAGGCAGTAGAAACCGTTGATGAATTCCTTCCAATGAATAAATTAGTGGTTTATACAAAAGGAAGAAAGGAAGAATTCGAAAAAAAATTCTATACAAATGATAATTATTCATTTGATTCAATTCCTATTATCGTTTTAATTAATAATGGAAGTGCAAGTGCTTCTGAAATTTTTGCAGGCTCATTGCAAGATTGGGATAAAGCTTTAATTGTCGGTGAAAATAGTTTTGGCAAAGGCTCTGTTCAACAACTATTTCCTCTTCCAATGGGAAATGGTATAAAAATCACTACCTCAAAATATTATATTAAAAGCGGAAGATGTATACAAAAAGACCGTAAAAAAGATTCCACGAATAAATTAGTAGTAGATAGTTCAAAAGTAAACAATAAACAAGTCTTCCATACGGTAAGCGGTAGAGTTTTTTACGGCGGTGGTGGTATTACTCCTGATATAATCATCAAACAGGATACACTCAGCACTTTTGAGATTTCCGTGGTGCGAAAGAATCTATTCTTCAACTTTGCTGTTGAGTATATTGCTTCACACGATATTGAAAAAGATTTTACAGTTACAGATGATATATTTAATCAATTTGTGGAATATATTAATGAGACTAAAATTGAATATACAGAAGAGCAAATGGATGAAGCAAAAGAATGGCTAAAAAATTCCGTAGAGTATCAGATTGTTAGTAATAAATTTGGCTTGGAACAAGGTAATAAGATTGCTGTTAAACAAGACCCACAATTGCAAAAGGCTTTAAAACTATTTGAAAAATTTGATACTCTTGAGGAGATGTTTGCATATGTTGCTGATACAACCAGTGTAAACAAATAACATCTTTATTTATTCTGGAGCACTAATTAGAGTCCATCCGTAAACTTTTGCTGGTTCAATTTTGTAAATTGAACCATAAAGTTAAAAAGACAGAAAGTGAATAAACTCATGGTTCAGGTAATATACCTGAACCAGCAGGGGTAAATTTGGCTTGGAACAAGGTAATAAGATTGCTGTTAAACAAGACCCACAATTGCAAAAGGCTTTTAAAACTATTTGAAAAATTTGATACTCTTGAGGAGATGTTTGCATATGTTGCTGATACAACCGGTGTAAACAAATAACATCTTTATTTATTATGGAGTCCCAATTAGTCTCGGTCAGTCCCCGCGTCCGCGGGGACCTGAACGGATCTCCAGATTGGGTATTTGCCGATTCTGGAGAATCGGGATACCAATTATCTTATCAACAGCAACTTCTTTGTTTGATGTGGTTTTCCATCAATACATAATTGATAAAAATAAATTCCCGAAGTTAATATATCTCCCTTGTCATCTTTTCCATTCCATTTAATATTATTTTTGCCTTTTACCTTTTGCCTTTTGAATTGTTTCACCAGTTGCCCTTGTATATTGTAAATTTTTACTTCAGCTAATGAGGTTTTAGCTATTATAAAATTTATTTCAGTTGAAGTATTCATCTTACCAAAAGGATTGGGAGTATTCTGCAAAAGACCATACCTTTGTATTGAAATGTCGGAATAATTTACTGGTAAACTGGTATTATCAGTATCAATCGCAATAACCGGTGAGTAAACAGTTGAATTGTCTGATTGATATTGCTGCCCTTCCATTAAGTTTTGTTCAAAGCTAAGTCCAGCATTTTGTGATGAATCAGAGACCGTAATCTTAATATGAAGATATTGGGTTGGTGTTATTGGAAGCGGATTCGCCAATAAAGGACTTGACGAATAGTTGTAATCTGTTGTAATAGCTACTCTATATGAGGTATTATCAACTATGTTTACTATTGTATAAAGAGGTAATCGGCTCACTAATTCACCTTGTATTAGAACCCCTTTTGTTACAATAATATTATTGCTTGTAGATATGCATTCCCCAAATCCATCTATGTTATAATTGATATAAACCATTCCTGAACCAAAATAGGTTCCTGGGGCATCTGCTTCTGCCATAACATCAAATTCGTAAAAACTGGCATCTTCACCGGTAGTTATCTCTCCATTAGCAAATGTGAATGTAATTCCTACATCATCTTTAGACTTGAATGCAAACAAATTTTGAGCAAATATAATAAAAGCAAATGCAACTACATAATTTATTAAGATTCTCATTATCTTTGAAAAATTTTTAATCATTTAATTTTCCCTCTAGCATCTTTCATACCCATTATTAAATAATTTGGCATTTTATAATAATTTTTTGTCAATCTTTTCTAATCAAACAATTGCAACCACCCAAATTTTTTTATAATATTTACCTCCAATTTTCTTAATAGAATTATGTTGTAGAACGACACTAATTAGTTTCCATCCGTAAAATGCTGTTTCGAGTTGTAAGGAGCTTGTGACGACGACTCGAGGTGGCTTGAATACACACTTTATATCGACTCGTCGTTCCCCCGATATGGTCATTCTTCCCTACGGGGTGCACTTACGAGTCGAAAGTCGCGTTTACGGACAGGCACTAATTAAATAAACAATAACAACAAGACCGTCAAAGTATTTTGAAAGTCTTGCTTTATTAAAGCAAAACCCGGATCCCGAATAATCGGGACCCGGGCATCTATAAGATTTTCGGAATCTATTTACTTTGCAATAGGAAATTTATTTAATAACACTCAACTTCTTCACAACACTATAATTGCTGGTTTTTAACTGATATAAGTAAATTCCCGAGCCAAGATCAGATACATCAAATTCTGCTGTACCGTTTCTGCCTTCAACAGTCTTTACACACTTACCAAGAATGTTATATACTCTTATTGTAGCATTCTGCTCAAGTACACTTCCGCTTAACTGATATTTAATTGTCGTATAGTTATGAGCAGGATTTGGATTCGCTCCAATAAGTTTAGTTGCATCATAGACATTAAGTGTGTTATCGCCTGTTATATCTCCAGGAGTATATACAATAGGACCGTGATAGCTGGAAGTTCCACCATAATCTACTGCTTCAAGCCAGTAATAATATGCGGTATTGCCATATGCAACAATATCTTCATAAGAATAATCTATTGGATTTGTGCTTGTTCCCGTCTCTGGAAGTGAAATAAGTGAGTAATTAATATGATTTCCTACTGTTGATATATCATCACATTCAGAACGATAAATATTGAAGCCTTGTACATCCGTCTCAGATTGAGTTGTCCATTTAACTATGACATCTTCATTTTCAACATTATATACTGCAGTGAAAGCAGAAAGTTCAACTGGTAGAGTGCTATTGTCTATGTCTGTAGCAACAACTGGACTATATTTTGTGGTATTATCAGATTCATATTGCTGGTCAGCCATAAAACTTTGTTCAAAACTAAGACCAGCAGTTTGATATGGGTCTGCAATTTCTATCTTTACATGAAGTAGCTGTGTGGCTGTAGTGGTTAAATCATTCCCATAGGTTGGAAGCATTGAAAAGTCATAGGTAACAGTAACTGCAAAACGAGAGGTTGTGTTATCAGCAATATTTTCTATACGGTATAAATCTGCTCCACCTAAATCTCCTTGAAGTAGGGTTCCCTTTTCTACTGTAACTTTGTTATTTAAAACAACATTCTCTCCAAATCCAGCAGTACTATAATTTATATAGGTTTGATTAGAACCTAACTTTTTCCCTTCAGCACTACCAGCAGCCATAACATCAAATTCAAAATATCCGCCAGACAGAACTCCATTAGCAAATGTAAAGGTAATACCAACGGATTTTTCTCCACTTGTATTTTCACCTTGGGATGAGTTGCCATTATCACCTGAATTTTTAGCACCACCAGGAACACTAGAGCCATGACCAACATTATACTTCCAGAAATCATACCTATCATCATTTTGCACCTGTCCATTAAGGTTGAAGTCTGCTTCTAAATAACCAGCCGTACCAACTTGATTGCTCCAATAGTCATAAAGGTCATTATTTTGGACCTGTCCATTATCATTAGCATCACCCGCATACATAGCATAAACACCAGTTTCAACTTCTTTGAATCCGTTTCCATATACAGAACCTGCAATAGAAAGGTTTATTGTTTCTGGAGAGCTTGATTCATCGCCAAACGCTTTCGCAGTTGAAGTCATAATATCAAGATGGTTTCTATGGCTAATAACAATGTAATAATCAATACCAGTTGTATAATAGAATGGAAGGCTGTGGTTGCCATCCACATCAACAATAGAACCGTCAGACAATAAGAATGCATTAGCAGTCTTTTCGGTTGCGCCAGTAGCAGTAGTTCTCAATTGAATTTGTAACCAGTCAACTGTACCTGCTGGTAATGAGGTAACTGTTTCACCATCATAAGGTGAAGAAAGAGGTATAAATGAATTCAATGCATTCATATTATTATTGGTTACATTATACGGACCTTCTAAATAGACTGTGAAGTCAGCATAAGCTGGAAGGTTATCCGCCGCAGCTGCGCTTCCGCAGTCTGCCCATGCAGATTGAGAAGCACCTTTTCCCATTGGAATTGGCTCATAGCTAATATGGTCATCACCAAAGTTATAATCTTTGGATGGATTATTAACTGATGCCATACGATAGGCAAATGTTTCATCTGAGGCAGGAGCATTTAGAATAGCTCTTCTGGTATTAGTTCCACTACCATCATCATAACAACCGATAGTTGTAAAGTATTGCCAGTTACCAGTACCTGCAGCACCTGAAGAATCTCTTTCAACAATGTAGTAACTAACTCCAGCATTTTTAACACCAATATAGAATGGATCATCAACAGACATCGTATAATCCAGATAAATCCAACCTCCATTATCATTGGGTACATCGGAGACAGCAACATTTGTAGGAGGAGCAGGAGCTGCTTCAGCTTGAATTACGATATCGGTCAATGAAGAGTAATAACTTGGTGGATTAGTATTGTATTCCCAAGAATAGATTGTCAGGTGGTCGCTTGCAGCAAATGCTTCAGTAGAAATACAGCCGTTTGTTACTTCTTTGAAACCATCCACTAGAAGCTGTTCTTCCGGAACGGACAATGCAACATGGTTACTGCTGAAGTCAGCCAAGTTTCCATAATCCTGGTTTCTTGTGCCATTTGTGTCAGCAGCTGCAATTCTGATATCAAAGTAATTATTTTGATAAGGGGATGTTGGATTGATTTGAATCAGATATTGACTAACAGTGGGTGTATAAAGTATTGTACATAGAGAATCGGTATACCATGGAGAATAATCAACATATCTAGTAACTTCAACACCGGAACCTGAACCAATTCCATAATCAAATGTGAAGCTTGGTCCATCAGTAGCACCCCACCAGCAAGAATCAGCATCTGCCGTCTCTGCAGACTTCGTGGAATAAACATTATTACAACCATAAGAACAGTCACTGAATGTACTCTTCCATATATTAAACTGGCTAGCTTTAATATACGTGCTATTATCAATTTGAATTCCAGTGCCTAAAGAATGGAAAATACATTGAGTTATTGCCATTGTAGTTATATCAACCTTATTGGCTGATCCTTCTCCAAACCAAATACCTCTTGTGCAATTATAGAAAGTATTGCTTTGTATGGTATTATTACTAATATTTCCAATTAGAGAATTAGACCAAATAGAGAGACCTGTTCCTAAGCCTTCGAAAGTATTACCTGTATAAGTCATATCTGGACAACCCCAGATCATTACACCAGTACCAGTTGAAGTTAGTGGTCCAGCACCTATGAAATCACAATTACTTATTGTGGAATTATGAATATTTTCACCATAAACCATTGTTTCGCCAGCTTCTGTTGAGTTGAATTCACAGTGGTCAAGAGTTAGGCTCTCCAAAGAAGCAGCACCACAAGTTATACCTTGTGCAGTGTTGCCCGTTAGATCAAGGTCACAATAGCTTATTTCTACAGGATGCGGGTTGTTTTCTAGAGTAATCATATGTCCTGTGCCAGTTCCACTCAAAATAGTAAATCCATTTCCATTACCAGTACCATTCTTAACCACATATCCACCAAGTACAAAGTTGTCAGCACCACCCTCAATCGATATACCTGTAGTTTCAGTTTTAAGTTGAATTTTGGTACTATCACGCCCATTGTCAGATCGAAGAGTAAGATGTGGTGTATTTACAGAAAAGTCTTCTGTAAAGGTAGCAACAGAATCTGGTATATTATAACAGGTAATATCATCACCGGAACTTGCCGCATCTATTGCAGCTTGTATGGAAGAATAATATCCCACAATTGTCTTAGAACCGTCATCAACAACAGGTGCAAAGAGTGTGGTCATTCCGGCATCGCTGTACCATCTTACATAATCCACATGGTCACTTACCACACTACCTTGAGAACCAACATTGAATGTATTTCCGGAATGTGTAGGTCCATTTGCCGAACCCCACCAGTTACTTTCCGCATCAAGTATATAATTAGTAACAGGTGACAATAAGCTGACAGCGCCAAAGCCGTAAGTTGTGCCTGTAATATCGAATGAATTATCATTAATATAGTTACCGACTCCAAAATTAGCATCTGTATATCCGGGTGAACCAACAGCAGCACCACCAATTCCAATACCATAACTATTTGTATTATCAACAGTATTCTTGGTAAAGACGAAGTTGGATAACTTACCTGTTGCAGGATTAGAACCCCATACATAAAGGACACCATCAGTATTTGTGAATACATTAGTATCTACGAAAATATCATTTATATCAGCATTCTGTAAGTTAATTGGAGTTGAACATTTATCAACTGTATTGTTCGTAAAATCTACACCATTTACTGGGCAACTAACAGGTGTTCCATAATAACCACCAATTTTCCAGGGGTTTGCTATCTTATCTGTAGGACCGTTAAATGTATTATTATCAATGGTAACATTAGAAACTGTATCAGGTGTAGTATATCCACCCAAAAGAATACCTATCGGATGTCCGGTAGTAAGGTCAAATGTACAATTTTGAAAAGTTGTATTATCTATAGTAGAAGCAGAGGAATTGACCGTAAAAGCAATACCACCATTAGGGTCAATTATGAAATCATCAAAGGTTACAGAATCAGCAGTAACCTCGTGAGTTCCAATGATCTTTACAGGAGGAGTAGCTTTATCGGGTTCTTGTCCATAGATATATGCCTTATGGTCCACAGCAAGATTTTCTGTATATGGTGTTGCAGCATCGGTGACACACACATAGTAATAGTCACCAGCAGCAGCATCAATACACGGTTGAATGGCATCTGCATAGGCAAGAGCAAGTAATACTTTTGGAGCTGACTGGTGAGTGCGAACATATTCCGTTGAAGGTGTGACAGTACTTGTGGCATACCAGGGGATGAAGGTGACATGTTCGCTCACCTTTGCACCAAGTGGTGTAGTATGAGGATTGAGATCTCCATCATCATCGGGTCCAGTGGCATCTCCATACCAGTTCTTTTGTGCATTTACCGATGTGGCATGTACACTCCAGATTGCGTATGCAGAATTGGTATCAAAGGAGTTGTAGTTGATCGCCATTGTTTCAACACCAACCATACCTGCTTCGATAGAAATTACATTAAGAGCAATATCGGTGAACACATTATTCTTAATCTCCAAATTAGTTACAGTCCCACCATTTAAGAAAATACCTCTATAGAAATTATCAAAGGTATTATTTGTTATTGAGGTGCCGGTACAATTTTGAATGAAATTAATCGGCTTAGAATCATTTGCAACTTTTGAACCAGGGGGGTAGTTGCCGATAAAGTCGTTATTATCAATGTCAAGTTCAAAACTATAAGTAACAGCACTGCTGTTTCCAAGTATAGCATCGACAGAGGTAGCAAGAGCGGTACCGCTAAAGTCAAAAGTATTATCTGTGATATCAATTTTAACATCAGCATTAAATGGATATGCAATGACACCTCTTTGACAGTTCGTAAGTGTATTATTGTCGACAATACTTGCAGTGGTAGAGGATGAGCTTAGGAACATAATTGAATTTCTTGAGGCGTCTATTGTGTTGTCATGAATATTACCCATTGCATTTGGATATACAAACCATAGAGCACCCGTCGGGCATGTATTGAAAGCACAATCTTCAACTTCAGTTGTTTTATCGGTTCCTGAATCATCCTCAACAACGATTCCAACACCTTTAGCGGCAGCAGTATAGATATCATTTAACGTGATGTTTGTAACGGTTCCTGCACAGTCGTCAAAGAAGATACCGGCAAAATAACCACCCGAAGCAGGAGTGCTAGTGCTGAAGATGGAACCGTCAATGATGAAATCATGTATGACGGTAAGGTCAGTACCAGCGTAATCAACAAGCAATACGGATTGGAATGGGGTATTATTTAAGACAGGAAGATCAGTTATATATTTTACTGTTGCAGAATCCATATGAACGAATGAGGGAGCAAGATATGTGGTTCCTTTTGAAGCACTGGCTCCATGCAAGTGAAGGTTTTTGTCTATTGTAACACACTCGTCAAAGGTACCCGCAAGACAGGATATCGTATCACCTGCTGTAGCACCATCAACCGCTCTCTGGATAGAGGAGTGATAAGTCTCTTGGTTTACATTCATTACGGGAGCAAAGAGTGTCGTTCCTGCATCTGGCTCCCAACCTCTGCCGGGTTCTGCATCTGTGCCGTCATTATACCAGGGGGCAAATTCCACACGGTCGCTGACCGTTGCACGACCCTTTGTTGCAGGAGGTGTATAGGTATTGTTGTCGTTAAGAGGACCATATTGATCGCCCCACCAGTTACTTGAGGCGTCCAGCAGACCGGTATATTGATCTGCCATATAAACCGCACCGTAACCATAGGTCGTACCGGACATTTCAAAGGCGTTATAGTTTATTGTATTACCAGTTCCGAAGTTGGCATCAGTAAAGGTTGGTCCGCCGAGTGAAGCACCGCCAATGGCAAGACCGTAGCTGTTTGTGCTTGGAATATAGTTATTGCGGAACACGAAGTTAGTAAGCACACCCGTTGGTGAGCTTGCGGGACTATTCCAGAAATACATGGCACCATCAGTATCATAGAAGTCGTTAAAACGAATTAAGACATCATTAATATTTTCATTAACAAGATTGATTGGAATCGAGCCCTTATTTACCTCGTTGTTATAGAAGTCCAATCCGTCTATTTCGCAACCGATATTAGTACCAAACCATCCACCAACTTTAAAGGGATTGCAATTTTTATCATCCGGTCCATTGAAAATACAGCCTTGAATCACAACGTTTGAGAGTTTATGAGGAGTGGTTCCACCACCGAGATAGATACCTACCGAAGGACTTTCATTAATAGTAAATATACAGTCATATATCCTGAAATATACATTTATAGGATCAACCGATGTATCAGCCGTGAGGGCTGTACCGGCACCGTCGGGATCGAAGGTAACTTCAAGTATAGCAACCTCATCAGCGGAAACTGTCTGTTGTCCAACTAAGATGACATCAGTAGCAGTATACGTGTAACTCCATAACCAAAGGTCATCTTTATTTAAATCGAAATCCTCGGTAAATGTTCCGGTCTGGAGAAAGATATTCCCAGCTCCACCTTCAACAAAGACATCTATTGCAGCCTGGATGGAGGAGTAATAAGTGTATGCTTTATTTTTAGGGGAACTCCCCGGTTTATTATGCTCGGAAATCATATTGCCTTTAGAGACAGCACCATCAAGCCATACAGGAGCAAAAGGATCACCGACGCTGAATTCATCATCGAGCCAGGGCACATAATCAACATAGTCTGTAACAGAATCACCCTGTGCAGTTACATTGAAGGTATTACCATGATGGGTGGGACCATTTTCGGAATTCCACCAGTTGTTTTCGGCATCGAGAGTTGTTAATTGACCGTTATAAACAGCAATGGTGTTGCCTGTGAAATCGTTGGCATTGACACTGATATTCTCAACACCGAATATGTGAGCAACTTGAGGGGGATCATCAGGAGCAGGTTCATCCGCGTCAATCCCGATACCATAGCCATTGGATGAGAATATGTTTTCTGAAATAGTAACACCATCAGGATCAATGGTGAGATCCTGTGCTTGGGGCTCTCCATGGTCGCTTGTTTTCGTGGAAGCGGCAAATCCAATCGCAACACGACCTGCCTCCATTCCAGTAACAGAGTTGCCTACAATATCTAAGTTGTTGATGATACTGGGATTCTCTGCAACGTACTCAGCATACGGCGTTGCGAGATTTCTCTCGGGATAGAATGCCTCTGCTTTAAAGGTAAGGAAGCAGTATTTGACAGTTCCCGTAGCGACTGTGTTGCTATCTATCGTTGCACCATCAGCATTCACGACCATAATACCTGTACCAACTCTCGGCGTTGTAAACGAATTATGCTTAATGCCGGCACCATTCCACAGCTTTTCGAACCACATACCGCGACTTTCGCCATCACCGTAGCTCTTGAAGATGTTGTCTTGTACAGTAATGTTATCTCCACCGGTTACATCAGCGTAGATACCGGCTCGCCCACCAGATACAATTGTGAAACCACTGCCGCCAAGAGTTACATTGGAAGCAGTTACATGGAATGCCGCCAAGGAGTCAGTAGGTGCCTCGACAGTAGTGGATAAAGCTCCATTAATTGAATTAATAGTCACAGCTTTATCTACGATTACGTATTCCGTAAAGGTTCCATCTTTAGCGGTAATTGTTTCACCGCCAGAAGCAGCATCGATGGCTGTATTGAAGGATGAGAAGTAGCCGCTTGCTTTTACGCTTGTGGTCAATTCAACAGGCCAGAATGACGAGCCAGACATGCTGGTATCATTCCATGGGACATAATCAACATAGTCAGATACGGCAACACCATGTGGGTCACCCGCAAGGTTTGTATAAGTGTTATCAACATGATTAGGTCCCGAGCCAGAACCCCACCAGTTATCTTCAGCGTTGACTTCGGTGGTGTGATTATTTTGGACACCTATATCACAACCGCTGAAATCATTACCGGTTATAGTGAAGTCTCCAGGTGAAACAGAAGCACCGTCATTGATGACTATTCCAATCACACCAACAACTTTAAAGGTTTGGGTAAAGATATTGCCAGTTATATTCAGTGTAGTAATTGAAACCCCGCCAAGGTAATTATGCATCATAATGCCTTGCATACAATCGTCAAAAGTGTTACCGGTTATTCCTAAGCCGGAAGTTCCTCCAGCACCTGCAAGAATACCGATGCCATATTGGTAATAATTAAATGTATTTCCTGAGATAGTAGAAGTTCCAGTCGCGCCCATAAATTCTATTGCATAACCTGATGTATTATCACTACTTGAGAAAGTGTTATTTGAAATGGTAGCGTTAGAACCGAGTTTGTCCGCCCAAATAGAGCCATCTCCAGCTTTTGCGGTGAAGGTATTATGGTCAATAGTTAAACCTGAAGTGCCGGCAGCACCAACATTGATACCCATTGAGGCATTTCCCGTTGTATTAAGCGTATTGTAAGAAATGGTCACATTATTTAGAAGATTCGTCACTTGGACTAAACGTGTTGTAGCAGTGCCGCTCTGAATTGTGAAGCCATGGCCGCTACTTCCGCCCAGAGTAAAACCATCAGCACCAGAAACAGATTCGACTCCAATACCTGCCGCAGGTTGGATTATTGTCGTCGCAGTACCATTTGTGGATTGCAGCGTAATATCTTTATTCACTACAACTTGTTCTTCATAGGTTCCGGCATGCACATTAACCGTTCCCGTTCCATCGTCAGTGACACCGTCAACACCATCCTGGATTACTGCAAATGCATCCCATTGCCACCAGAGATCATAAGGGTCAACATCAGCTTGGCGGTGCCAGGAAGAGTCGACATAAGCTATTGCAGGATCATAATTCTTCACTATGACGAAAGAACCGTCAGTGCCCGTATCGGTTGCAGGCAGTGTTCCCTGGTTTGCATGCACATCCCAGAAAGAAGCAGTAACAGAAACCTTGCCATCAAGATTCGGTGTAGGATCAGGGACTGTGTATACAGCACTCCAGTGCTTATTGTCGCCACCAATCGTTGCTGTAACGGTGTCTATGACAGCTTTAGCTCCAGATTGTGGTAATGTAAATACCACCTGAGGTGCTACCGGATTTGTTGCAAGAGCTTCATTAGCTTCAAATGCGAAAGTAATCACATCACCTGCTTCTCCGAGGAAAGGATTAGCATTGTTTGTTGATAATGTATCTGCAATGATTATTGGAGCGATACCATCATCGATATTGATTGCTGTAGTGGTGTTCTGCAAATTGCCATCCTCTGTTACGATCGGAATTCCAGAATAGTTAACATAATTTAATTTCAGGTCATTTTTGTCTGGTCCGAACTGGAACTGAGGATTAGTATAATCAAATGATAGACTGATAAAGTTATTACCTTGGGCATTCACTTCAGCAGCTATAACTGGAACAAGGGTTGTTCCATCCAAGATCTTAAAGTCACCTAAAACAAGATCCCACTGAGCTGGTGTCCAGCTTAGGGTTGGATCCACCATATCAGCATTAAGCTGAACAAGAATAGTTTCGACCCAAACTGGTGGTGTAGTGTCTGTTGTTTGCGTTTCAGCACCAATAATATAAGCCACTGGTTTTGCTTGTGCAAAAAGCGAAGCAGTGGCTAATAGGAATATTAAGAGCAAAGTTAATTTTTTCATAATAAATCTCCTTTTCCCGATGAATCGGGATTATTTTTTTAAACTTTTCCTAATTATGACATTAATATAATATGGAAATAAATACATCCTATTTTAGACATTAACATAATTGTAAATTAAATACATCCTATTTATGACATTAACATTTTAAATAAACCTATTTAAGAAATTAACAGATTATTAAATCGCTTGTTTAATTTAAATAATAGTAGTGTTTTCGTCTCCATTAATGAAATCCTATCTTTAGTAAAAACCAATAATTATTTTCTAATTACTATCTCCTTCAAAACTCAGATTTTTTTGGATTAATTTATATTACCATTTATAACCTTTAAGAATTTTATGTGTCAAGTTTTTCATAATATAATATAAAAATACATCATTGTGACATTTACTAATTTACCTGTTAAGATATTTTTTTAAGTCTAAAGGCCTATCCTGATTTACCGTGAAGAATATTTTTTCGTGATAGGGATATTAATAAATTCCAATCGGGCATTTTTATTTATTTTTGGTTCTACTGCAAACATATCTTCAGCTCCTATCCTTAATGAATTAATCAGTTCAGAGTAAGTTTTTTCCTGAGCATTAACTCCAGGAATATCAATTAACCAACCTACCCACCAGTCACCGACTTTTTGAATTATCGCTCTAAATTTCATATATCAATTCCTTTTAAAGGGTATATTCAGAATCTTTGCAAATTTTACGAGCCAGGACATCAACTATTTCTCTTCCGTCTGGGCGCCGAGACCGAATGTCGTGGAATTTCAGTCCGATACATTTCTTTCTCAAAGATGGAATGTCGTCTTCCTTCACGAATAAGATAGGCACCATTTTGTTTTAGCCATTGTATTAATTCTTTCCGCTTCATTCAGCACAGAATTTCTAAATAATAGCATTTAAATCAGGGACACCAATTTTAAGACATTAACATTTTGGATTGTTTCTTATTGTAGATTATTTTTTGATTTGGTTTCCTAAACTTTCTCAACTTTCTTTATTAACTCCTTTTTTATCCCCCGAAGGGGGATTTATTTTTTAAATTTAGATTTATTTAGAATTTCTCAATTTTTTAGTTTGTCAAGTTTTTCTTAATTTTTTTTATTTTATATATGAGTCCACTCTAAAAACCCCTAAAGGGGTTAAAATTGTGTTTTTAAAACATGTTACCCACAGTTGAAACTGTGGGCTAACCCTATGGAGAATAGGAAACATTCAATAAGCACATTTTAACCATTTTAATGGTTTTTATAGTAAACTCATATATTTTTTAACAATAAATAAATGCTATTAATTGCACTTTTTTCTTTAATTTGTTCACGAGTTCCTGAGAAATTAAATTTTTTTATAAGAATATTACCTTCAATATTTACACCAATAAAGACAAGTCCGACAGGTTTTTCAGGAGTTCCTCCTGTTGGTCCCGCAATCCCAGAAACCGCAATTGCGTAATTACTATAGAATTTTTCTTTTACGCCTTGCAACATTTCTTTAACGGTTTGTTCACTCACAGCTCCGAGTTTTTCAATAGTCTCTTTCCTTACATTTAATAAATCCATCTTTGCTTTATTGCTATAAGAAACTATTCCGCCTAAAAGATATTTTGAACTCCCTGAATTATTGGTAAACAAATTCTGAATTAATCCTCCAGTGCAAGATTCTGCAACAGCCAAAGTCTTATTTTGGCTTAGTAATTTCTTATGACAAAGCTCAACAATGGTATCTTCATCATATCCATATATAAATTCGCTAATCCGCTTTTCAATCATATTTACAATTGTATTAAATTCATTAAGTTTGGTTCCATACACCCTTATCCCTACCATTCCAGGTTGAGGAAGAAAAGCTATGCTAACATTCTGTGTTTCTAGCACATCATTTAATCTTTCACTGATTTCAGCTTCTAATATTCCGATTGTCCTTATCGTTTTAATGTATATTGGTTTTGTTTGATAGTTCTTTCTCAAAGTTGGGATAAGATAATCCTTAACCATCTCCTTCATTTCTGAGGGCACACCCGGAAATGCAAAAAAATTTTTACGCTTATCTTGAAAATGCAATCCAGGAGCTGTGCCATACTTATTCTTAATTGTTTTGAATCCTATAGGAACCTTTGCTTGAGTTTTCACAATTTCTGGTATTTGCATGTTTTTCTGATGATATAATTCTTTAATATGTGACCAAATTGCTTCCCGAAATTCAAGGTCTTTGCTAAAGAATTTTGCGATACTTTTCTTCGTTACATCATCTTTAGTTGGTCCCAAACCACCTGTTGTAATGACCACATCACTTTCCTTCTCAATCTTCTCAAGGGTTTTAAGAATAACCTCACTTTCATCTTTAATTGTTACTGATTGATGTAATAACAGCCCTATTTTTGAAAGTTCATTTCCGATAAATGCCAGATTTGTATTTACAGTTTTGCCCAGTAAGATTTCATTTCCAATAGTTATTAAACTTATCTTTATCATATTTCTCCTTTGAGGATTTTCAATAGGACTTCTGCAAAATATGGAAAATTCACCTAACTTGTCATTCCCGTGATCCCCGCGTCCGCGGGGAGGGAATCCAGTAGGAATACTTGTCCTCACGAAAGTGGGGAAAGGTTTGTGGATTCCCAATAGATTCCCAATCAAGTTGGGAATGACACGCGAATGCTATTTTGCAGATCTCATGATTCTCAATTATAAATAAAAATATATACTTATGCCATTTCTAAATATCTTGACACGAATAATATAAATCTTATTTATTTTGTTTAATATGTTTAAGATGAAAACAATGATGTCAAGTAAAACTGTTATCCTGTTTAAGTTAAGACAGGAGGCCAAGGAGGCAAAATGACTTATCTAAATAATGCTAAGATACGCTTCTTCCCTTTATCATTGATTCTTGTATTACTTACTGTCGGTTCAATATTTGCTCAAGAACCAGACCCATTTGCATTGGTTTTAAAAACAAAGGGAGAAGTTATCTTAAACCATAATCACCAGTTACGCCCTGCTGAAACCAGCACCCTGATTTTTAACGGTGACATATTACTCACGAAAGACAATTCTCTTGCAATTGTTAATTTCTCAGATAATGGGGCTATAATTAAACTATTTTCAAATAGCACCTTAACAATAGGATTGGAAAAAGACATAGGTATTGCCAAGAAACTTAACCTGGACAGTGGTAATTTATGGGCAAAAGTCACACATAACTTGGGTAGTTTCTCTGTGCAAACACCTACTGCTGTAGCTGCGGTAAAGGGAACAAAATTTCTCACTTCTGTTGACCCACAAACTGGATATACAACAGTATTGGTTTTTGAGGGAACCATTGAATTGGGAAATGAATTCGGTATAGCTAATATCCCTTCAGGAAATCAGGGATTCTCCAATGGTATGGAGCCACCAGTTATACAGCCATTACAATATAATCAAATTCCTGACGAAATTCAGGAAGAAATTGAAGCTAAAATTGAAATTGAAGAAGAGACTCCAAAAATTGAGAAAGAGATTGAAATCCCGGAAGCTCCGCCAGAACAACCCGAACAAAAGAAAATAGAAAAAACCGAAGTAGAAAAGGAATCAGCACTTCCCTTCCCAATGTCCATTGGAATAGGCACAGTAAATATAGATGGAGAGACTTACTCTCAGATAAGATTAATGCCAGAGTTCTCAATCTGGAAATTTAAACTTGGTCTTGATTTTAATCTTCTCATTGATAGTAAGGGTAAACTTAGAAAAGAGGATTGGGATTCCTTTGAGGATTATCTTAATAAATTTCTATATATACAGTTCGCAAAAAAGACTGACCCATTCTATCTCCGCTTTGGAAGTTTTCCGAGAGTACAATATGGTCAAGGTCTAATTATGAAGGACTACACGAACATGCTTAACTATCCTGATAAAAAACAATTGGGTACAGAAATAGCTGTAAATACAAACACTTACGACTTAGGCTTTGAAGCCTTCTGCTCAAATGTTTATGAAGCAGATATTTTCTCTGCCAGAGTTAAAGGTAAGCCTTTGAAAAATTTTGATATCCCTATTATCAAAAACATCCAATTCGGAGTTACAGCAGCTGCAGATTTAAATCAATTAGGTGCACTGAAAGATAGTGATGGAGATGGTTATCCTGACAAATTCGATGACTTCCCTGATGATGAAAACTGGTGGGCAGATACTGATGGAAATGGAATCGCTGATAATATAGATCCTGATAGAGATGGTGACGGGTTCACAGATAATATTGAAGGCATTAAGTTAGAATATCCTGATTCAAGCGATACTTTCTGGCAAAGTTTACTTAATGATTTAGACTTTGACTCCCTAAGTTTAAAACAGATTTATAAGCTAGGGGAAAAAGAAGGTGTTACTATTTTGGGTCTTGATTATACTATTCCTCTTTTAAATACAAAGCTGTTCAAATTATATAATTATGGAGAATTTGCTCAGATATTAGATTATGGAAATGGATTTATCTTCCCGGGTTTCGGCTCACACTTCCTTATATTTGATTTGAATCTTGAATATCGTATATTTGGAAAGAAATTTGAACCTAATTATTTTAACTATCTTTATGATAATGAAAGAGCAATCATTTCAGGAGATTCTGTTGTAACCAAAGAAAGCCAATTAGATAGTATCAAAAGTTCTCAGGGATGGCGAGGTGAATTAACTACACACCTCTTTAATATCATTGACCTCTCCGTTGCTTATGAAGATATCCATGGAGATGATTATAATATGGGAAAAACTATTCAAGGACAAGTTAATCTTAAAAGAAACCTAATCCCTAAATTGTCTTATGCTTATGCTTGTTATTCTCAAACAAAAGTAAAAGACCTCACAACATGGAAAAGTCCTAATGCTAGTATAGAAGCCCAGATTGGTTATGAGTTGTCTTACAATACTATCCTTATCGCAAATTATAAAGAATATTACGAAGACCTTAATAATGATAATAAAATCAAAGGTGATGATGAAACTATCACATCTTTCAGCTTTGGGGTGCAATTCAAATTTTAGAAGGATACAATCCCCGCGGACGCGGGGACGCAAAGGATGATGAAAATAATCAAGTATACAGAGTTAATTGTGAAACCATCTGATCTAACAGGATTTGTAATCCTGTTTATTTCAACTTTGAAATCTTTATTTGAGAATAATAAACACCATTACAAATGGTGTTAGGATCGTTTCAATATATTTGTGGCTAGAAAGGGTCTTTATATGAAAAAAATATTCTTAACGCTCACCCTATCTATTCTCATTTTTAGCTGTTTATGGGCTGAAAATAGCTTCACAATTGCCCAAATGACTGAAAATAATATCCAACTCAAACTGCATATAGATGAATACTCCTTTTCTGATATTAGTATTAAGGGAAAATTATATCAAAATATTGAACTCTCGGGAATTAATTTTCTCAAACTTAGTGAAGAAGGCGCCCCACAACTTCCATTCTTCTCAAAGGTGATTGGCTTACCCCCGGATGGAAATATCTCTGCAAAAATAATATCTGAAAATCATAAAATAATTGAAAACAAAAATATATCCTACAATCCAACATATTTTGAAAAGAATGACGAATTAATTGCAAATTTTGATATTCCAGCAAGTTATCAAAATCGGGCATTTCTGCCTGATAAATTAATTGAATCTGAATTGGCTGGATATGTTGGAAACAGATATTTGGGCGTAGTTCGGATCTTCCCAATCCAATTCAATCCAAAAGAGAATAAAGTAAAAATTTATACTGACTTAACAATTAGTATCAGAATCACTGGAAAAAACAAAAAAAATAATCCGCCAGCTGGCGGAGGCTCAAATTATATTGATAACATAGCTGATGATTTTATTCTTAACAATAAATTATCAAAAAATTGGAGAAAAGAAAAGGAACCTTCCTATTATCCAAAACATAAACAAGATGAGTCTGTAATAAATAAATTCCAATTTATTATTGACCAAAAAGGAATTTACAAAACCACTTATTCTTTTCTAAAAGATACGGTCGCATTCTGGCAAGATTCTTTACAATTTAATTATCAATTTGACTTTGATATTGATGAGATAAACCCTAAATATCTGGAATTAAGCAATAAAGGAAACCCTGTTCCAATATATTTTTCTGGTGAATATGATGGTTCTTTTGATGAGGAAGATTATTTTGAGTTTTATGCTGATATCAATCACGGAAAAGATTGCTTTTATGATAACTATTCATGGGAGAACTACTTCACGCTTGAATATAATGAAGGACATTTAGGAGCACGACTTGCTGTTGAAGATTGTGGATTATACGAAACAGACCCCCGTAAATATAAAAGACCGTATCTTTTTGATACAACCCTTCACTTAGAAAAACAAAGTCTCTATGCCAAACTCAGTCAAGTATCTAATATAAGAGAAGATTTATGGTTTTGGACTCAAATCAGTGCTCCTAATATGAAAAGCTTCCCATTTATATTACACAATCCTGTGCAGACAAATGCGAGAAGTGCCACCATCAATGTTGCATTATTTGGAAATACATATTACAAAACCGACCCGGAGACGGGCGAGGTAACAAACTCAGGAATGCATCATGCATTGGCTTATATTAATGCATCTCAGGTAGGTAATGTAATATGGGGGGGGCAATTTGCAGAGAACTCTGGTCAAACAGAAGCAATCATTACAGGAACAATATCAAATGACAACTTGAATGATGGCACTAATATGATTTATATTTCTATGCCTGGTGATACAGATGCCAGTTATGATATGGTTATGTTGAATTATATTGATATTACATACTGGCGTGAATATACTCCTTACGATGGTATATTGGAATTCAATAAACCATCCTTTTTGGACCCTCAATTACTCCAATTTGAGATTAACGGTTTCCAGTCCTCAGATATTGATGTTTATAAAATTGGCGTAAGTAAATTAGAAAATGTCAGCATTGAATCAACAATGCCTGCTGGCGGCTCACCATTCATAGTAACATTCCAAGATGAAGTAATTGATGATTCAACAAAATATATTGCAGTAAGTTCTGAAAAAAAATTAGTCCCAAAATTTGTAAAACCAGATATACCAAGCAATCTACACGATACAAATAATCAGGCAGATTATATTCTAATTTCTATACGAGATTTTATTAATGATGAATCAATACCTGAATTCATCTCTCACTGGCAAAATTATGGAAATCTAACGGTGAAGCCAGTTGCCTTAGAAGACATCTTTGACGAATTTAGTTATGGAATACGCTCTGCTCAGGCAATCCAGGATTTTCTGAAATATGCGTATAATAATTGGCAAGAACCTGTTGTTCAATATGTTCTCCTTTTAGGTGATGCCTGCTATGATGAGCGAGATTCTTCTCCAGATAAGAAGTACAGTATAGTCCCAACAAGTATGAGCTGGTCATATGATATCGGGGCAACCGTTGACGATAATTGGTTTGCTTGTATTGTTGGAGATGATGAACTACCTGATTTATCGATTGGCAGAATTCCAATCTGGGAAAAGGAGCAAATTGCTCCTGTCTTAGAAAAGACAATTCATTATAATACCAAACCAAATTTCAATGATGTTTGGCGTAATCATTGTATGCTGATTGCAGGTGGAGCTGGGACTTTTGAGGAACAAAATGAAAGACTAAAAGCAAAATATATTCCTGATACTTATCGTGTTTCCAGAATTTATGCACAACGACCACATGATGACCCATATTGGGGAGGAACCACTGACCTGAAGGACTACATTGATGATGGGACAGCATTTATCCAGTTTATGGGACACGGCGGTGGCCAGATATGGTCAGACCTTAATTTGTTAAATCTTGCAGATATTTCTACTCTTTTTAATGATAATTATCCCATTATTAGTAGTCTGACATGTTATACTTCAAACTTCGAATACGCAAAGTGCAGCTCTTTGGGGGAAGCATTCATTATTGAACCAGAAAAAGGTGCTATCGGATTCTTTGGAGGTGCTGGAAAAGGATTTCTAACCCAGGATGAAGTTTTAGCAGAATTTATGCTTAATAATATCTTTAATAGAGATATGCGTAATTTTGCAGAATTATCAAATCTTTCCAAAATTGAATACTGTATTTATCATGGTTTTGGATTCACGGGTTTAACATTCCTAAGATCTTTCAATTATTTGGGTGACCCAGCAATTAATATCGTCCTTCCTAAAAAGAGCCTGAATGTTGAATTAGATAGTCATGAATTTATCATAGGAGATACTGTTCAAATATTTATTAATAATATAGACTCAACATTAAATAGAGTTGCATATTATATCACTGATGAGCAAGACTTAATCCCTGACCCATATCACGAGGATGAAAAAAAACAGGTTGAGCTTTATGATATTAATAGAAAATTCTATAATGATTCTGGATATGAATACATAATTGATACAACCCATACCGAACCAGAATTTACACAAATAGTCAGAAGTTATGCTTATGATGATACAAGTGATTATATTGGATATACCAAATTTACAGTAGGTAAGTCAGCTATTTTTGATATTAAAACTATCCCATCAGTTCCTTGTCTTGGAGATTCTGTTACAATTTCTGCAAAAGTATTTGATAAAGATGGTATTGATTCTGTAAGATGTATCTGGTGGACAAATCAGTTAATACCAAATGAAATTCCTATGATAGCAAACGGAATAAAGTATACGACGATTAATAATATACCTCCATTCTACACAAAAAATACTGTCTGCTATCAAATTGAATATGTTGATAGCTTAGGCAATTATAATATAAATAATATTGAGGAAGATTTCAACAATTGGGATGATAATTCTCCCACAGGTATTGATACCTATAATGGAAACGGTGGTATCTGGACTACTTATAATGGTATGTGTTCAAATGATAATGCTTATGAAGGAAATACAGTCAAACTGTCTAATGAAATTGGTTCTTATCTATTGTCACCCTCCAATCAAAATATTGGTGCTATTTCATTCTATTATAAATTGTATAGGCCTTCTACAGACACTTCAAGGTGTGCCAGATATAGTATCCAATATAAAGTTGGAGCCGGAGAATGGAATACTATTGGCAATTTTTCTGGTTCTGAGGTAAATGAATATAAAAGATATTACTATTCAATAAATAAGAAAGGAGATATTCAAATCCAGATAATAGAGACTGATACAACAGAAGAAGCAACAAATGAGGAATTCTATTTAGATAACTTCTGGATCAGTGATAGCTATTATACCTATGAATTAACAGCACCAGATATCAATCTTCTTAGTTTTGATTACACAATTTATGATAAATCTACATATTTTGAGGTTGTGCTGCGTAACGATGGTAAACTCGCATCTCCACCAACTGTTGAAAATCCAGCCACATATCCGCTCAAAATCTTTAATAATGGCTTTCCTATCACTTCCATCACAATCTGCGAAAGCCTATTACCTATGCAGAGTAAGAAGTATCTTCTTCCATTTTCCCTCCCTTCTGGAGAATATTATCTTACAGCTAGCGTTAATCCAGACCATACCTTCCCAGAATTAGATTACAGTAATAATATCTATCCTAAAACATCTCCTAAAATGTTTTATCTTAATAGTTTCCTCGTAAACCCAAATGTTGAATCTTCTCATGCCAGTCTTGATTCTAATCTGGTTGTTACATTTCCTGCTGGAATTGTAGATGAAGATAGTTACTTTTATATTAATAAAGTAGAAATAAACAGTATTGATTCTCAGCCTGATATTTCTCAAATACTATTAAAGAATGTGGGAAAAGTTAGTTATGAAATAGGCATATTTGATTCTACTGAATTAACAGAATCTGGAACCTTCCAAAATAACAAAAATATCACATTAACATTTAATTATTCAGAAACTGATAGCTTAACACAATCTTTAGAAAAAAAAAGAAATTTTAAAATGTATCGCTATAAGCCTGAATTTATGCATTGGTTTTTACTTGGAGGAGATATATATCCTGAAAATGATTCTGTAACATATACTTTTGTAGAAAAACCTGGGATTTATTCTCTCTTTCAGAACAATGACTTTACTCCTCCAATAATTAATGTGAATGTAGAAGGTCAGGAGTTTACAAACGGCGAGTATGTGGACGATAATGCTATTTTTTCTTTTCTTCTTCAGGATGACAATGGAATTAATGTAGAGAAGATTAAACTCTTTCTGAATGGTGAGACAGTCACAAATTACAGTATATCAAAACAAAATTTGAATTTGGTGCCTGTTAAATATCAAATAGATGTTGATAAAGGAAGTTATACAATTATTATTTCTGTAAGTGATGCTAATGGAAACTATCAAGAATGTGTAGTTAATTTCTCAGTCCAAAAAGAATTCAATATTATTCATATTGGAAATTACCCAAATCCTGTGCGTTCAGTAACGAGTGACCCGAATAATGAAGGAAGAACAAGATTTACATATACGCTAATTGATGATGCGGATGATATAAAAATAAAAATATTCACAGTATCTGGCAGAGTTGTCAACACCCTTTCTGACCTACCAACAACTGTTGGATATCACGAATATCCGAGGGCGATGAAGGGATGGGACTGTATAGATTATGATGGAAGAAAATTGGCAAATGGCGTATATTTCTGGAAAATTATCGCAAAAAAAGGGGGAAAAGTAATTGAAAAAATAGAAAAGTTGGCAATTCTAAGATAAGAGATCATAAATTTTAAATGTCAAATATCAAATTACAAATAAAGTTCAAGGCCCAAATGCCCAATAAATAAGATGAATGTTATCTTAATCTATCAAGAAGAAAATTTAATTTGAAATTTGGTATTTGGTTTTCATTTGACATTTGTAATTTTAGAAGCCCTTTTGTGGTAAAAGGATTTAAAATGAAAAAGTATTTAATCTTCATTTTTATTTTATTAATTCCACTTGTCATAAATGCAGGACGATATGCTGGTGATTTTATGATGATTGGAACCGGAGTTCGACCACTTGGAATGGGGGGAGCTTTCGTGGCTGTTGCTGATAATGGCAATGCTATTTACTGGAACGCTTCTGGATTAGCTCAAATAACGGAAATTGAAGCTGAGGCTATGCATGCCTTTTTATACAAGGAATTGGCAGTTTATGACTTCCTTTCTTTTTGCATACCTTTGCCTGCCAATACCACCATCGGTATTAGTTTCACGCGTCTCTCTATCAATAATATACCACTTTATGATGAAAAATGGCTGGTGGGAACTACTGTGGATAAAAGATCTTCAGATGTAAATTCTCATTTAACTGGCAATCCAGATGGAACTTTCTCCAGCTCTGACCAGCTCTTTGAGTTTGCGTTTGCAAAAAATGTGTTTCATATTTTTGATTTAGGTTGGGCGCTTTTTGATTTACCTGTAGACCTTTACTTCGGCGGAACATTTAAATTTATTAAAAGGGATCTCTACAAAAATATGGGGACTGGCATGGGATTTGACTTTTCCTCTATGTTAAAAACAGACTTTGCTTTACTTACAGATGTAGATTGGCTTGGTGCAATCAAATTTGCAATCAACCTGCAAGATGTTGCTGGAACGGAAATCACCTGGGATACTGAATCTAAACACAGAGACGAGATTATCACTAACCCCAAAATAGGATTGGCTGTGGTCCAACCACTTGACTTTATAAATTCGGAACTTATTTTAGCCTATGACTGGGATAATATGTATAAATACACTCGTCATATAGGAGCAGAATTTAACTATCACAACCTTATTTCTATGCGCTCTGGACTTTATGATAAACATTTCACTGCAGGGATAGGAGTTAAATATAAACGATATAACATCAATTATGCCTTTATTACAAACAATGATTTAGGAAATTCGCACAGAATCGGGCTAACTGTAAATTTTTAATCGGTCTCGGCTGGGCCGAGCCCAGACGGAGAAGATTCTTTCATAATTATTTAAAAACCGTAATTTTTATATCTTAAAATTTTTATCGTAAAACTAACTTGCCTCTTTGAAAATTAACTTAACTAATTAAAAAATTATGGAAAACAAGACATATACAGTTAGAGATTTACCAATAGAAGAACGACCACGAGAGCGTTTGCAAAGAATCGGTGTGGATAATCTTTCCACCCAAGAACTGCTCGCGCTTGTTATTGAAAAAGGCGGGAAAGGACAATCTGTGCTGACTCTTGCTCAAAATTTACTGGCTCATTTTGGTAATCTCAATAATATTAAAAATGCCAGCATTGAAGAGTTGAAAAAGATAAAGGGCATCGGTTTTGCTACTGCCTGTAAACTGCAAGCTGCTTTTAAATTGGGCGAAAAAGCAGAATTGCATCTCCCAAAATATGGTGAAAAAATTGAAGGGCCTGAAAGTGTGTTCAGTCTCTTAAAGAATGAAATCGGAGACAAAAAAAAGGAGAGCTTTTATATTCTTTCTTTAACAACCCGAAACAATTTAATAAGCGTAGATAAAGTATCAACAGGCACATTGAGTGCAAGCTTGGCCCACCCAAGAGAAGTTTTTCTGCCAGCAATAAAAAATTCTGCATCAACTGTAATCATTGTTCATAACCATCCTTCAGGTGACCCACAACCTTCCGAAGACGATTTGGAAATTACCAAAAGATTACTGGAGGCCGGTAAGATTCTCGGAATTCATGTTATTGACCATATTATTGTAACTAAAACGAAGTATTTTAGTTTTAAGGATAAGAGGTTGATATAAATTATGAAAGAATTATTAACAAAGCAAGAAAGTAAGACATTGGAATTCAAAAGAGAATTAAATGATTTTAATAAAGAAAAAGTGCTCCAAACAATTATAGCTTTTACTAATGGGAGTGGTGGAAATTTTGTTTTTGGTGTTGATGATAATAAAAAAATCGTCGGAATAGCACAACCATTTGATTTAGAGGAGCAATTATCAAATATAGTATTTGATAGTATAAATCCTACTATCCGCATTGATGCAGTATTTATAACAGAACAGAATAAAACAATAGTTGTAATAAAAATACCATTAGGAATTGAAACCCCATATTATCTAAAAAATAAAGGAATGGAAAATGGAACTTATATCAGAGTGGGGTCTACCACAAGACTCGCGAGCAAAGAGATAATTAAATCATTACAATTAAGGGGTGAAAATATCAGTTATGATTCTCAAATTGATTATAGATTTTCAAAAGATGACATTGATTTTCTAAAAATGAAAAAAAATTTTAAAGAAAAAAAGGATATTGAGATAAAAGAAGAACATCTTTTTATGTTCAATCTTTTAGCAAGGAGTGATAGGAAAATCTATCCAACTGTAGGAGGAATGTTACTGTTCCCAAAGAAAGAATATATTGAATATGATTATGCAAAGATAAAATGTGCTCATTTTAAAGGAAATACTCCTGATATATTTATTGATAAAGCTGAATTTCGTGGAAGTCTTATTAACCAGATTGAAGCAACAATAAAGTTTATCAAATCAAATATAAAACTATCTGCTACAATTGGTGATGTATATAGAGAAGAAAAATATGAATATCCTATTCCTGCTTTGCGAGAAGCAATTGTCAATGCAGTAACTCATAGAAATTACCTTTTGAAAGGTCAGGACATCAAAGTTGCTATTTATGATAATAGAATTGAGATAAGCAGTCCCGGTGAATTACCTGCTGGATATTCTGTTGAAGATATTGGAAAAATAGATTTCTCTAAATTGCGTAATATCGTAATCGGTAGAGTCTTCTCTGAATTAAAGATTATTGAGCAATGGGGACGAGGTTTTTCTAATATCATTGAGTCTTGTAAGCAATACGAAAATATAGTTCCAGAGTTTAAAGAAGAATTGTTGCAGTTTAAGATTATTTTTTGGAATAAGAAAATAGATAAAAAAGTCGGTGAAAAGGTCGGTAGAAAGGTCGGTGAAAAGGTCGGTGAAAAGGTCGGTGAAAAAGGCGGAGTAAAATTAACTGAAAATCAACAAAAAATCTTGCTGCTGATTTCAAAAAATTCATATATTTCTGCACGAGAAATTTCCAGAATAATCAGAATTTCTCAAAGGAAAACAGAAGAGAATATATCTAAGCTAAAACAAAAAGGTCTCCTTAAAAGAATCGGTCCCGCTAAAGGCGGCTATTGGGAAATTGTAGAATGATTTTAAGAGATGGAGAGAAAGAGAGATTATGAGTAAAAATAATTACCAAAATTGGACATAAAATATAAATTACCAAAATTTACTATAAAAGCGATAAGGAAAATGAGGATAGAGAGAGAATAAAGAAATATTATGAGTAAAGAAAACAAATTAGAATACCATTCCTTAACAGATACTATTTATCCTGAAAGTAAATATTGATTGAATTAAATTGACAGTATTTTTGTTTACCTGTATAAATTCATACAGAAAGTATAAAATATGAAAAACATTGAAGCAGTTAAAATATTGAAGGATTCTGGAAAGAAAATTTTTACTCTTTCAGAAATAAAGAATCTTTTTGCTATTGAAAAGGACAACACGGTATATAAAAAAGTAGAATTTTTAATAAAAGATGGCATAATAAAAAGAATAATAAAAGGAGTTTATTATTTTACTTTTTATCCTCCTTCTGACTTTGAATTGGCAAATTCCATTTATCAACCATCCTATATTTCTCTTTCCTCAGCTTTAAACTTTTATGGAATTTTAGTTCAAGTGCCATATAAAATAACTTCTGTTACATCAAAATTAACTCGGGAAATAAACATCAGAGAAGGAACATTCAAATATTCCCATATTACAGAAACCTATTTCTGGGGATATCAAAAAATTGAAGGATTTCTAATTGCATTACCAGAAAAAGCTCTTCTGGATACTATATTCTTTATGTGTTTGGGAAGAGCTTCTTTGAATTATGATGAATTTTTGTTAGACGAGATTAATTTTAAAAAATTCAGAGAAATGACTGAAAAAATTAAAAATCCAAATTTCCACAGATTTTTAAAAAAATTGAAATTATGATTACAAAAGAACAAATTAAAGAATTGTCAAAAAGAAAGAGGATAAATCAAGATACAATCCAGCGAGAATATCTTCAGATTTTATTTTTGAAAATTCTATATACTGATAAGTTATCACAGAAAATTTATTTCAAAGGCGGAACAGCAATTCACTTGCTTTTAGGTTCTTCACGATTCTCAATGGATTTGGATTTTAGTTCAGAAATATATTCAGATTCTCTTGGTAAATTATTAGAAAAGATTGTTGATAGAATGATTTTGGAAATTCCAGATGTCAAATTAAAATCATCAAAAAAAAGAATCAATCATTCATTCTCTAAGATTCTTTCCTATTATCCAAAAGAGAAGAAATACCCTCTTAATATTGCAATTGATTTCTCTTTAAGAGAAAAACCTATGAAAAAAATTCAAATAACAGTATTAAAAACAGATTTTCCAATAAGTGGCTTGCCTGTAATTTCACATCTACATTGGCAGGAAATATTAGCTGAAAAAATTAGAGCTATCTTGATTCGTGGACAAGGAAGAGATTTATACGATATTTATTATTTGGTTATGAAAAATATCGCAGTTGATTGGGAATTGGTGAAAGAAAAAATGAAGATATACCCACAAGTTAATATTGATAAAAATGTTGATGCTCTTATTAGAAAAATCGAAAAATTTGAAAACAAAGAACTTGAAAAAGATTTAGCCCAGTTTTTACCTGAATCTGAAAGAAGGACGCTTTTGCCAATATTGAAAAATGAGTTAATTAAAGAACTTGAAAAATATAAACAAACACGAAGATGAGTTTATAATTCGGTGAAAATTATGCGCAAAAATAATTACCAAGATTATACAAAAGAAGATTTGATTAAAGAAATAGAGCGGTTAAAGAAACGCAAAAAATATGGATTGGTTTGGGAAAATAAAAAAGAGGATGTTGTTAAACAATGTAAAAAAGAACTGCCAGTAGTAAAGGAAGTAAAAAATAAAGAGATAATCACTGACAAAAACAAACCTGTTAATTTAATAATTGAAGGTGACAATTATCACGCAATTTCAGTTTTGAATTACACTCACAAAAATAAAGTTGATGTTATCTAGATTGATCCACCATATAATACTGGCAATAAGTATTTTATTTGTAATATTATATATCCCGATTTTTTATTAGTTTCAATTATAAGATATTCCTAAAAAAAATATTTGTAATAAATTCCAACAAATACTTGACAGTATATCTTACATTTATTCTTTTTGTGCAAAAGGAGAAAAATGAAAAATTTTTACAAAAGTTTAGGAAAAAGGATAAAAAAATTAAGAGATGAGGCAGGTCTTTCCCAAGAAAAGTTCTCACAAATGCTAAAAATGAAAAGAGTTTCAATTTCTCAAATAGAAAATGGTGTAAGAAAGTTAACTGCTGAAGAAATTACAAAAATTGCTAAACTGTTTAATATTTCAACTGATGCACTTCTTAACTTAGAAGAAGATATAAAAGTCGTTCTGGAAGAAGGGATCCGCCAGTTGGCGGAAAAGAAAAAGAGAGAAATACGAATAAGTGTCCCACAAAAAAATGTAGAAAAATTTAAGGAAGTCTTGCTTTACATCTTAAACAAAGTTGGCTCAAAACCAAATATCGGAGAAACGGTTCTGTACAAACTCCTTTATTTTATTGATTTCAATTTCTACGAAAAATATGAGGAGCAGTTAATTGGTGCAACTTATATCAAAAATCAATATGGACCTACACCAATAGAATTTGCAAAAATTGTTAAAGAGATGGAAGGAAAAGACCTGGTGAAAATTCAGTGTAAATATTTTCAATATCCCCAAACCAAATATCTGCCTTTAAGAAAACCCTATTTGACTAAACTAAAAGCAAATGAGACAGCAGAAATTGACGAAGTATTAGAAAGGCTTTCTGATATGAATGCAGCTCAAATAAGTGAATATTCACACAATGATGTGCCCTGGCTAACAACCGAAGATAAGCAAATAATTGATTATGAAGCAGTTTTCTACCGTACCTCTCCTTATTCAGTGAGGTCATATTCTGAAGAAAATATTTAATAATATCAAAAAACTTCCAGAGTTTGAGAAAGATTTTAAGAAACTTTCCAAAAGATTCCGAACTCTTAAAGATGATTTGGAAGTATTTATAGAGAAACAGTTAAAGTTATGCCACAAACTAAAAATTGACAATAAAGGAGTTGTTCAAATAAGTAATCTTGGTATAGATTATCCCCAAATTTACAAAGCAAGAAAATTTGCCTGTAAATCATTGAAAGGAACTGGTTCAAAAAGTGGAATCAGAGTAATTTATGCTTATTATGAGAAAGAAGATATGATAGAATTCATTGAAATTTATTATAAAGGTGATAAAGAAAATGAGGATAGAGATAGGATAAAGAAATATTATGGAAAAAGTTGACACTCTAAAGGAGTTTGATTGACAATTCTAAAAATAAAGTTTTTATATACAAATATTTATGCATATTTAAATTGTGAGTAAAAAAAATAAAACTAATGGAGGAATAATATGAGTTTAGTAATAACAACCTTTGTGCCAGAAGGCATTGTTATGGCTTCTGATAGCCGACAAATCATTACTATTGAAGCCAAATCGACTGACGGAAAATCTTTAAAAAAAATCGAGACAATTAATTCTGATAATGTTTACAAAACCTTTCTTTTATCAAGATTCAACAAATCAAACAATCCAATTTTTCAAGTAGGAGTAAACTCTTTTGGTAAAGATCTCTTAGGAGGTATCTCAACAGCTAGTCACATGAAAATATTTGTCGAAGAAAAATTAAAAGATGAAGATAGTGTAACCACAATTCCTAAAAAATTAGTGGATTTCTTTAGAAAGGATTTTCCGACTGCTGATACAGGATTTCATGTAGTTGGATACAAAAAAGAGGATAAAAAGAGCATTCCATATGTTTATTATTGTCATGTGGGTAAGAATATCTCTAATCAAAGGAAAAATGTTAAACCAGATGGTAGTCTAAATTATGGTTCAACTTGGTCAGGACAAATTGATGTTCTTGCTGGAATTCTACAACCATCCTTACTTCCAGGACCCAAAGGTAAAGCCCTTACAATGAAAAAACCTCCAATTATATGGGGTGCAATGTCCCTTCAAGATGCAGTTGATTTTTCAATTTATGCAATACGCACTACAATTGATACTATACGTTTTCAAGCTCGTTTCAAAAATGTAGGTGGTCATATTGATGTATTAGTAATTACACCAGAAGGTGCAAAGTGGATACAAAGAAAAGAATTAAAAGGAGAATATTAATTTCTTATGGCTATAAGAAAGTCTCAAAGTGAAAAATTTAAAGAAGAGATTGAAAATTATTATAATGAAAATAAACAATCTATTATAAAGAGCGATTTTGATATTTTTCATTTTTCAGTTCAGCAAAAGTTGTGGGAATCTACCTATTATAGTAACGAAATTGTAAATTTTTATGAAAATGACTTTGCTTACCATGACAATCAAGGTGAGACAATTCAAACAGCCACAATAAGTACTGGCTTAAATTTAAATAAATTAGAAATAACAAGATATTGTAATCTTTATATTGGTGGCTATTTTATGAGTGTTATGAGTATTTTTGATTCGCTTGCTCATGAAGTTAATACTCTATTTAAGTTTTTAAATTCTAAAACTCAAACAAAAATTTATCTCTATACAATTATTAATGAATTTAAAAAGAAAATGCCTAATTCTGAATTTTATAAATTTACATCAGAAATTTTATCGAATAAGGGGTGGTGGAAAATATTAGGTAAATTTAGAAATGCAATTACTCATGAAGGAATAATGGCAAAGGATATCGATATTTCTTTTGATGCAATAGTTGGAAAAGAAATATTAAAAAAAATTCATCTACCAGATAATCCCCAAAAGAGACCATTTACATATAAAAAAGACTATGAAATACAAAGTTTTATTGAAAATCATCATAAAAATATTCCATCTACAATAGAGAGTTGTTATAAAAAACTTATCAAAGATTTAGAAAATTCTAAAAAATTACCAATACAAGTATAACTTGATTAGAAACAGACTTATAAAAAGTTGGACCCAATAAAGAAGGTTATTGGAAAATGATGAAATGATTTTTAAATATCGATTGAAAAATTTAAAAGAGAAAGAAAAATATGAGCAAAAATAATTACCAAAATTGGAAAAAAGAAGAATTAATTAAAGAAATGTAAAAACTTCTCATTTAGAAATAAATAGAAAGTGATGATACAAAATATGAAAAAAGAAAATTTTTACAAACCACAAAAAGAAGAAATAGAAGCAAATCCGAAATGGCAACATCCAGGTGGTAAGTTGCGTGAAGAAGGTGCAGAAACCCTAACTGATGCGGAACTTTTGGCTATTATAATATCTACAGGCATAAAAGATAAACCGGCTGAAAAAATTGCCAAAGAAACTTTGGATAAATTTGGTAGCTTCAAAGGTATAGCAAATCAACCTCTCCAAAAATTCCTGAAGATTAAAGGATTGGGCGATGTAAAAATTATTAGAATTGCAGCAACTTTTGAAATCGCCAGAAGAATTGCAAAAGAGGTGTTAAGGGATAGCAATGAAAAAGTCTAAAATCTCTGAAAAAACAAAAAGAATTCCCAGTCCATTTGCTATTATACCACAAAAAACAGAATGGACAATAAATGCTAAAATCGCAGAATGGATAAACCAAATAGTTAAAGATGAGAATTTATCATTGGGACTCGCAGAAGTTGAAACTACTATTGAAGGAGACAGAAAACGTCCTGATATTATTCTTTTTGAGCGATCAGATAGTCAAAAAATTTTATGCTGCTTTGAGTTCAAACAACCTTACTTTGACCCTTTCAGCGAAGAGGAACTAAAAGAACCTGCTCGTAAAAAGGCAACTAAAAGGCAATCTCCTTATTTTGTTGTCTCAAACTACCAAAAACTTATCTGGTATAATACCGAAAAAGTAAATAAGGCTCTATCTGACGAACAACAAATCCACCATATTTACGATCTCTCTAATATAGAAAATATAGACCTGATTGAAAGACCTGAATATAAAAGACCAATTACTTCAAACTTAAAACAATTTTTAAAAGATCTGGTAGAGGTTTATACTGGAAAGATTACTGAGATTCCTTTAACTATTGATGAATTTCTTATTTTTCTTCTGCACAGCAAAGTTGAACGGCTTCATTTTTATTATAGAGATGTTATATACAATAAATTTCACAAAGATGAAAATTTTGCTTCTAAACTACGAATATGGTTCACAAAACAAAATTGGAGTTTTACCTCGCAAGATGATGATTTTGGAAAAGTTGCTCGGCAAACCGCTTACCTTTTGGTAAATAAAATTTTCTTTTATTATGCTCTCAGAAGCAAACGAAAAGAATTAGACCCGTTAGAAGTGCCAGAAAGTCTTACTCACGGAGGAATATTACAATCCATTCTTCAGGCTTATTTTTCCCGTGTTTGTAAAGAGATTGATTATGAAACTATTTATAGCACTGATTTTATTGACCAGATTGCCTTTCCAGAGAATAGAGAAATAGTAGAAGAGATTAAAAATCTGCTGAAAATATTAGACCGCTTTGACTTTTCTACATTAAAAATTGATATTATTGGACGAATATTTGAAAGACTTATTCCACCTACAGAACGACACAATTTAGGTCAATACTTTACGGACCCGGATGTTGTTGACTTGATCCTCCAATTTTGCTTGAAAAATGAAAAAGATAAAGTGCTTGACCCAGCTTGTGGTTCAGGAACATTTTTAGTTAGAGCATATCAGAGAAAAAAGATAATGAATCAGATGCTTCCTCATGAAGAAATTATTAAAACTCTTTGGGGTATTGATATTGCTAAATTCCCAGCTCATTTAGCAACAATCAATTTGGCGATCTGTGATTTAAGTTCTGAAGAAAACTATCCTCATATCATTGCACAAGATTTCTTCTCTCTTTTGCCAAATACTGTTGAATTCAAAATTCCAAGGAAAGTAAAAATAGAAGGGCTTGAAGGAAAAGAAAAGAAAATTGAGCATCCCCGCTATTTTGATTGTGTTGTTGGCAATCCACCTTATACGAAACAGCAAGAAATCCCTAAAATTGCAGGAAAGGAAGGAAAATATAAAGAAAATATTATTGAAAAAAGTTTGCTTGATCTTAATAATGGTAAAACACTTGCAATTATTTCTAAAAGAGCAGGCATTCATACATATTTCTTTGTTCATGGCACAAAATTTCTGAATAATAAAGGCAGGTTTGGTTTTATCGTTTCAAATTCATGGCTTGATGTTGATTATGGAAAAGGTTTGCAAGAATTTTTCTTGAAAAATTATAAGATTATCGCAATTATAGAATCAAAGTTTGAAAGATGGTTTGCTGATGCTGATATAAATACCTGCATTGTAATTCTTGAAAAATGTGCTGGTGATTCAAATAAAAACGAAAGAGATGAAAACTTAGTCCGCTTTGTCTATCTATCTAAACCGCTTCGTCATTTCATTCCACCTGTTGAAAGATTATGGGAAAGGAAAGTTGAAAGAAAAGATAAGATTGATGCGTTAATAAAAACAATTTTGGGACATAGCGAATTTTACAAAAATGAGGAACTTCGTATATTACCAAAATCTCAAAAAGAACTATTGGATGAAGGGTTTGATAAAGAGAATAACAAATATATTGGTTCAAAATGGGGAAAATATATCCGCGCCCCTAAAATATTCTTTACAATTCTGGAAAAAGGAAAAGATAAATTAGTGGCATTAAAGGAAATTGCTGATGTGAGGAGAGGTTATATTCCATATCCTTATGATGATTATCTTTTCAATGAACAAAAGAGAAAGCAAGTAAAGATAGAAAAGCGTTATCTAATTCCAGTATTTCATTCCACAAAAGATAGCAAACAAATCTTGTTAGATAACCTATCTCTTTTTAAAGATAGAATGCTTTTAGTAAAACAGGACAAGAATGAACTTAAGGGAACAAATGTTATTAAATACATTTTACATATAGAAAAGAAGAGTAAGAAAAAGGAAAATTGGTATAATTTGGGCTATAGAAAACCATACAGCATAATTTGGTTAAGAACCCCTTACGATAGACATATAGCTTATTTGAATAATATTTCCTTGCGAGCAATAGACCATGTTGAAATAGAAACAAATGAAAATAAAAAATTATGCTTATTGCTAAACTCAACACTTTACGCTTTATTTAGAGAACTGTTTGGACGCACCACATTAGGACAAGGGACATTAAAAACAGAAGTAATTGATGTTAAAAAAATTCCAGTTCCACATAAAAAACTTTTGAATAGAATTCCAGAGAATATAGTTAGTAAAATTTTAGAACGAGAAATTTTATCCATTTTTGAAGAACTTGGAGCCAATTCACCATACGAGGTTTCTCTTTCTAAAGTAAAGCCAGACCGACGAAAATTAGACAAAATTGTAATGGGAGAAATTTTAGGTCTTACTGATGAGGAGCAATTAGAAGTTTATCGTGCAGTAGTAGATTTAGTAAGGTCTCGCATCATTAAAGCAAAGAGTGTTAAACTAAGAAAGAAGATTAAAAAGGGATTAGATATAGATTTATTTATAAAAGAAGTAATGAAAGAAGTTGGAGAAGAAACACTTGGCAAATTTTATAAAGAGAAAATTCTTTCACATAGACCACTTTATACAAAGGATTTGTTGGCTTTTATAGATAAAGAAGTTAAAGTTGAAAAAGAAATCTTTGGTTGGAAATTGAATTCAAAGAAAGAATATCTGGAGTGTTCCTCAGAAGAAGAAGCAAAATACCTAAAAATATGGGTTGATGCTGGCGTAGAAAAGGTTAAAGTGCCAAAGGATAATAATTATCTAAAGGAGATAATTCCTCAATTAGAATTATCAAAGCAAAGGATTGATGAAAAAATTTGCATTTATCTTGATTCCATTCTTGACCAAAAGTTCAGAAGTCAGATTCAACATCAACTTTGGCAGAAGATTGTTTAATTAATGAAAGAAGCAAAAGAAAAAGTGGAGAAGATAATTTTAAATAATTAATCCAGAGCATTAAAGCCTTTTATCAAAAAAATTGATTTTTAATCCATAAATTTTTTAATTAGCTGAAAAATTAAAGAAAACACAAAAGATAATCTGGAAAACCTAAAAAGTTGCAAACGAGCATTTTGAATATTTAATTTGAATGATATATGTAAAAAATATCTTGACACAAAAAAAATAATTCTCATCATATCTCATAAAATAAATATAATAAGTAAATTAAGTGTATTGAAATGTTCTATAAAATTATTGATAAATATAAGGTAGCTATTATTTATGAATGAAAAGATAAACCAAAAATTTGGTATGCTTGAGATTAAATTTTTATCGTATCTTCAAATTAGAAAGCTCCGAATTGTCAGAACTGGTGATATCGTGCAGACTTTAGGAATTTCAAAGCAGCGTGAAAATACACTTTTAAGTAATTTATGTAAAAAAAATGCAGTAATTCGTTTAAAGCGCGGTGTATATCTTGCTTCATGGCAACTACCTTCCAGTGGATTTTCTTTTATCAGTGAATATGAAATATTAGAATATTTAATGAAAGAGTATGGTGCAAATTATATGGTTAGTGGCCCCACTGCAATGTATTATTATGGTTATACTGAACAAATTCCTAACAAGATATATGTTTATAACGACCAAATTTATGGAGAAAAACAAATTGGTGGCAAATCGTTTGTTTTTATGAAGACTGCTGCAAAGAGGCTGAAGGGTGCTGAGTTTATGAAGATGAATGATGGAAGTAAAATCCCATTTGCTACAAAAGCCAGATTTTTGATAGATTGTATTTATGATTGGAACAGGTATAATACAATTCCTGCTGTTTATTTATGGATTAGTAAAGAAATTAATCGAGATAGTGCTTTTACTGAAAAACTTATTCGTAGTGCAAATAGATATGGAAATAAGTCAGTTCAGAAAAGATTAGGTTATTTATTAGAAACCTTGAATATGGATTCCCAACGATTAGAAAGACTTCAAAGAAAGATCAATGCTGGCAAATCATTCATTCCCTATATTCCTAATGAAAAAGCAAGAGGAAAAGTAAATAAAAAATGGGGGTTAATAATTAATGCAGAATAGCAAAGCTGAAAAATATAAAGTTCACCCTGTTAAATAATCCCGATATATAGAGATTCCCGAAGGGATTTAACCCCGATGCATCGAGGTTAAATAATATCTCCGATTTTCCCGAAGTGATTTAACAGGGTGAACAACGATAAAGATTATTTTCAAAAAGCAATTTTATATACATCATCTCGAACTGAAATAAATCAGGAGTTAATAGAAAAAGATTATTATTGTTCCTTGCTCCTTGATTATTTATTTGGGAATGAAGATACGCAGCTTGTTTTTAAGGGTGGAACCTGTATCAGTAAAGTTTATACAGATTTTTATAGAATGAGTGAAGACCTTGATTTTGTGATTTCGGTTTCACCTGGATTATCAAGAAGTGTCAGGAGAAGTTTAATCGTTCCAATAAGACAAAATTTCGATAAACTTCTTGCTCAGTATAATTGTTTGAATTGGAAAGAAACAATCACCGGTCACAATGAATCTAAGCAATATATTGGTATGCTGGGGTATAACTCTGTTGTCGGAGCTGTCGGTAGAAAGGGAACCATAAAAATAGAAATTAGTCTAAGGAAAGAACTGATCGAAGAAGTTTGCCAAAGAGAAACTTCAACTTTGCTGATAGACCCTTTTCGCGAGGTAAGAATTATCCAGAATTATAAAACAAATATTCCAACGATAAATGAACTTTATGCTGAGAAATTTCGTGCTGCACTTACCAGGCGAGAACCTGCAATTCGTGATTTCTTTGATATCTTTTATGCAATGAAAAATCTACAAATTGATTTTAAATGTGAATATTTTTTAGAACTTGTTAGGAGAAAGCTGCTTGTTCTAGGTAATCTTTATGTTGATATGAGTCTGGAAAGAAAGAAAAAACTAAAATTGCAAGTAGATTCTGAATTAAAGCCAGTTCTTCGTAGAAAAGATTTTCAAGATTTTGATTTTGATGAAGTATTTGACTTTGTGGGTGAGATTGCCCAAAAGATATAAGAATATAACTGGTTATTGCCAAAAATCAGAAAGTTTAGAGAAAGAAGCAAAACAACTTATACAAGAAGCAAAAGAAAAAGTGGAGAAAGTGATTTTAAATGCAAAAAATGGATAAAACATTTATAAAAATTCTTGACATTTATACAGAAATTTTATTTATATTTAAGAAAAATATTATTTATCAAGAAAGGAGAAAAACATGGTTAAGAATAATATCATCAAATGGTTACTGGTTTGCTTCATTATTTCACTTCTAATAGTAAATTGTTCCAAAGACACAACGGGTCCTGATGATGAACTAAAGAAAATTGGGTGGATCATTGGATCCCCGGTAGATGGTTATGGTTCCATCTTTTATACTAATGATGGTGGCCAAAATTGGGTTCGTCAGGGAGATTCATTGTCTATTCCAAATGTCCTATTGCATTCTGTCAAAGCTGTGGATTCATTACATGCCTGGATTGTAGGTCCTCCATCAGATGGATATGCTACTATCTTAAAAACATCTGATGGTGGTTCTACCTGGAAGAGAATTGAAAATCGCGGAGGTATTCCTAATAAAGAGTTACTTGGACTACACGTTTGTAGCCAGGATGAATTATGGGCTGTTGGTTTTGACAATACCATTATCTATACAAACGATGGTGGAAATACCTGGACTTCTAAAGCTGATCCCACTTTGGGACCTTATCAATTATCATCAATTGCTGTTATAGATGAAAAAATTTGGGTAACTGGTTGTAACGATAGTTTAGGTGGAACAATAATTCATTCTTCAGATTATGGTAACACTTGGATTCATCAAGCTGAAGGTGAATTCCTTTCAGAACGAGGAATGATTGAAATAAGTGCTGCTTCTGAGAATTGCCTTTGGGTAGTAGGGCACGGAAGAACAATTCTTCATACTTCTAATGGAGGTGGTTTGTGGGAAATACAAAAGACCGATATCTCTCCAGAATGGGATGCAAATGGTGTTTGTGCGATAAGTGAAAATATAGCATGGGATGTAGAAGATGTAGGACATATTTATTATACAACTAATGGTGGTGAGAACTGGGAGCAACAAACAGTTCCATATTCTGCAAATGCATATTTTCTTTACAGAATAAGTCCTTTGAATAAGGATATTGCCTGGCTTGTAGGTCCTTGTGCTTCTACACCATTTGATGGAATTATTTTGTATACCGAGGATGCGGGACAAAACTGGGTAGAACAAGATTATGGTTCAGATGTGCCAGTATGGGATGTTTCATTTGTAGGTGCATATCATTAAAGTTTAAGAATTAATTCTTGCTCATAGGTTGAGCACGTAGCAGTTTATCCATAACTGACCACCTGTCATTTCAGGGGAAATGACCCTGCATTTATCCATTTGTGTGTAGGGAGGGGATTACCCTTATCCCCTCCTTTAAAAAAAGTTACCGCAAAGAAGCAAAACAACTTTTACAAAAAACCAAAGAAAAAGTAGAAAAGATGATTGTTGACAATTCAAAATTGTCTATATAAAAATAACTCTATGGAGACCAAAATGGAGAAAAAAGAAATAGGTGTCCTTACTGGTAGTATCAGCAGTATATCAGAAGACTTATCAAAAAAATACGAAATTACAGTAATCCCTTATTATCTAAACATGGAGGATAAATCCTTAAAAGATGGCGTTGATATTTCTTCTGAGGAATACTATTCCTATTTTGAAAATCTGCCTGAATTACCCACTACTGCTTCTCCTAATATTTCTGATATAAAAAGAACAATTGAAGAAATTGCAAAACATTATAAACAGATTATCTTTCTCTGTGCTTCTGACAAATATACGAAAACATACGGATATGCTGTAAAAGCCATTCAATCATTAAAAAATATAAAAGTCAATTTGATTGATACAAAAGCAGCTATTGGCAAACAGGGACTTATGGCTATTGAAACAGCTAAATTGGTAAAAGCTGGAGAAACAATAGAAGATATTATAAAAAAGATAAAAGAATGGAAATTCAGAATGCGAGAAGTCATCTGCTTTGATACTTTGAAAAACTTATATAAGGGTGGCAGAATAGGAAAGTTGCAATGCCTTCTTGGAAATGTTCTCTCAATAAAAACCTTAATAAGATTTGATAATCAAGGAACACATGAGTTGATTGGTATTACCCGCACACATCAACAAACTTTAAATTTTGCGATTAAACGAATTAGAAAGATACTTGCAGAGTATAAGACGAATAAACTGGATGCGTTTATTGAAGATGTTAAAAATCGCGAGTGGTCAGATAAACTAAAAGAGGCTTTAAAAAAGGAGTTTGATTGTAGGGAAATTTATCAAACAACTATGTCTCCTGTGTGTGGCACGCATGCAGGTCCAAAGTCCTGGGCTATTACGATTTCACCTTTGTAAAGATATAATCCTGTTTTACATACACCTTCATCAACCTAACGGATAAATCAAGTCTGAAAATCTTGATTAGTAAATGAAATTCTTGACACAAATTCAATATAGCATAAAATATTACATATTAAATGAGGTTATAATATGGAAAAAAATCAATCAAAACAATCCAATAATTTATTTAGGCTAGATTTAATTAAACAAATTGAAAAAGAACGTAATTCTTCTGTAATTTGCTATATTACTGGAGATAGAGATAAATTTAGTACAAAAATCGGGGATGATGTAATTCCAATACTTTTTAGGCATCTTGAATTAATAGGTAACAAAGATAATATTGATTTATTACTTTATACTCGTGGTGGCGATATGGTTACGCCAATTAGAATTGTGAAAATTATAAGAAACTTTTGTAAGAAGTTTAGCATTTTGATTCCTTATAGAGCACATAGCGCGGGGACTCTTATTGCTCTTGGAGCTGATGAAATCGTGATGTCTAAATTAGCTGAGTTAACACCGGTTGACCCTACTACAGGACATCCATTTAACCCACGAGATCCAATAAATAAGAAACTTATTCCTATTAGTGTTGAAGATATTACTTCTTATTTTCTTTTAGCAAAGGATAAAATTAAGATAAAAGAAGATAAGATAGCCGAAATTTATGAAAATCTTACGAAACATTCTTATCTTGACCCAAGGCATCTTCATCCTTTAGCTTTAGGTAATGTTTATAGAGCACAAAGAATGATTAGAATATTATCAGAAAGATTGTTGGGTTTGCATATGGATAGAGAAAAAGAGAGAAATAAAAAAACCATAGAAAAAATTGTTAATGAGATTACAAGTGACATATGTATACACAACTATCCTATTTATAGAGATGAAGCAAAAAAATTAGGGCTTAATGTCATTATCCCTAATGAAAAATTAGAAAGGGTGTTGTGGAAAATATATTTGAAATATGCTGAAGATATGGAACTTAGAAAACCGTTTAATCCCTTAGAAATTTTAGGACAAGAGGATGCTAAAAACATTAAATATGGAGCTGCTTATATTGAGAGTGTAAAAGCTCAGGATGCTTTCTATTACGATATTCGTATAAATAAAATCATGGCTACCAAAGCACCTGGACAACCACCTATGCCGACAGTAAATGTAAATGTGGATGGTTTTGCTTGGGAAAAAGAGAGGTAATCACTATGAATACAACTACAGAGTTACAATTTATTTTATCGTCTTATAGTGCACAACAGCATATTGGGACATTAGATCCAGAAATAGAAGTTAGAGAGGATCAAGCTATAAAGGGTGGTGAGTTTTATCCTTTTAAAATATTTGGTCCTTGGATTTCAGAAGAATGGAAGAACCAAACTAGCTTTGATATTTTTCAGCAATTTGTTGTATATCCAGATCTTAAAATCCATGAAGAAGCAAAAGAAGATAGAAGGCAAAATTGGAGATTAGATGAAATTAAAATTATACACCAAGCTAAACAATGGCAGGAATTACATAAAGAAAAAATATTAAAAGATTATAAAGGAAAATATATCGCAATTATTCTCAACCCTCAAAAAGAATTAAATACTCCCCTTAAAGAAGCAATTATAGGCTCAGCAAAAGATTTTCACGAATTAGCTTCAAAGGTTTATAAAAAATATGGGCACAGAACAATCTATATGCCATTTGTTGATATAAAAGAAAGAGTTATTAGAATTCCTTCTCCAAGAATTAAAATCTTATAGTTATGCCAACGAAGAAAACACCTTTAGTTTATACTTATAACAGAGATGAATTTTATCCTCCAGCCCCGGCTTTGGAGGTTTCTCTAACTATCCCTGGTCCAGTATCATATGGTCAAATCGTAAAGTCTCTAGCATTGATTGATTCCGGTGCAGATAGATCTGCAATCCCAAAATGGGTAGTTCAACGATTACAACTTAAATATGTGGATGAAGAAACAGTTTACGATTATAATGGAGATGGGAAAAAGACATTTGTTTATTCAGTAAAAATCATTTTTGATAATTTAGGAGA
>Ga0315546_1000135_pt1 | contig 57186 bp, 63 predicted proteins | sample SalMarSW160170MG_FD_203833 | JGI IMG/M metagenome (GOLD analysis project Ga0315546, IMG submission 203833) | Salt marsh sediment microbial communities from the Plum Island Ecosystem LTER, Massachusetts, United States - Salt Marsh Sediment SW1601-170 ...
AATAGAGAAGGAAATAAGAGAACTGATTAAGAAGAATTTGCCATTTAAACAAAAAGAATTGGCCGTTAAAGAAGCCCTCGACCTCTTTAAAAAACTCAAACAGCCCTATAAAGTTGAGCTTATTAGGAATTTAGAAAAGAATGAAAAAGCCAAATCCTCCAAAGTCAGCCAAAGGCGACCTGCCTCTGGCATGGGCGGACTCGCCTCTGGCGAGAAAGTAACTATCTACCAAACCGGAGATTTTATTGATTTATGTCGTGGTCCTCATGTTCAGTCAACCAAAGAATTGAAGCCGGATGCTTTCAAGCTAACCAAGATAGCCGGCGCCTATTGGAGAGGTGATGAAAAAAACAAAATGCTCCAGCGGATTTACGGAGTCGCTTTTAACAGTAAAAAAGAATTAGAACAATATTTAGCCAAGCAAGCCGAAGCCGAAAAAAGAGACCATCGGAAAATAGGCAAAGAACTGGATTTGTTTACTTTTTCTGACTTGGTCGGGCCAGGACTTCCCTTATTTACTCCCAAAGGCGTAATCATTATTGACGAATTAAAGAAGCACATTGAGCAAATTTGCGCCAAATATGGCTTTGAAAAAGTATTAACTCCCCATCTGGCCAAAATCAAACTCTATGAACTTTCGGGCCACGCCAAAAAGTTTAGCCAAGAGCTCTTTCATGTTACCTCCGAGCGTAAACACAAAATGGTCATCAGGCCTGTTCTTTGTCCTCATCAAACACAAATCTATGCTTCCAGGCCAAGGAGTTATCGTGATCTGCCCATTCGCTATATGGAAACAGAAAAAATGTACAGAGCAGAGAAACCCGGAGAAGTAGGTGGCCTAAACAGGGTTTATTCAATCACCGTTGAAGATGGTCATATCTTTTGCCGAATAGACCAAATAAAAGAAGAAATAAAAAATCTGGTAAAAATCGTCCAGGATTTCTATAAACCCTTAGGCATCTGGGGCAAACATCGGGTCTCTCTCTCGGTTAGGGATTATCAACATCCTGAAAAATATATCGGGGATAAAAAGGACTGGGATATTTGTGAAAAAATACTCAAAAAAATCTCTGAGGAAACAAATCTTAAAGCCCAAAAAAAAGAGGGTGAAGCCGCCCTCTACGGGCCAAAACTGGACTTCATGTTTCAAGATGCCCTAGGCAATGAAATTCAAATTCCGACTATACAGCTTGACTTTGCCACTCCAAAGCGCTTCGGACTCGTCTATATTGACCAGCGAGGCAAAGAAGTCCCGCCGGTAATGATTCATCGAGCCATTCTCGGTTCTTATGAACGCTTTATGGCTTTGTTAATCGAACACTTTGCCGGAGCCTTTCCGATTTGGTTAGCCCCAATTCAAACACAAATTATTCCAGTTAGTCAGAAATTTAATAAATATGCTCAACAGGTCAAGGAGCAACTTCAAGCAGAAAGCGTCCGAGTCGAATTAAATGAAGACAACGAAACTCTGGGTAAAAAAATCAGGCGGGGAGAACTCCAAAAAATTCCCTATCTTTTGATTGTTGGCCAAAAAGAGCAGAAAGCAGATTCGGTGGCTGTCCGTGACAGAGAAAAGGGCGACCTTGGCCAAGTAAAAACCAAAAAATTTATGGCCCAAATTAAAGAAGAAATAGAGAAAAAGATATAATCACTATGTCCACTATTTCTCTACCCACCGAAAAATTAGTCCGCCGATTTAAAAGCTTTGTCTCAGTTAAATCGGAATCAAGCTCAACCATCCATGTCGATTACATCGCCAGCAAAGTGGCTTCTTTTTATGAAAAAATCAGAAAAATATTAGATTATCAGGAAGAGCATCTTTTCCGAAAAAATGCTATTGACCGAATCCTCAAAAGAAGATTATTCCTTCAACAAAATCATAAGAACGAAATCGCTTATCCGCTAATTTGTGAATTAATCCGAGCTGGTTATTTGCCCAATGATGCTATTCCGGAAAGCAAAATTGAAGAGGTAGAATCAATCATTGATAAATACTTATTCTTGATTGATTCTTCAGCTAAAGCCGACATTTCTAAAAGAGAGGAAATGTTAAATTGGTTGATTAGTTTAGCTTCCTGCGAGATTGAAGAAAAATTAGCTCCTCCTTTTAAAGATAAGGCCCTGGCTGATTATATGTACAAGGTAATCAAGGACAAAATTGTTCTTAAAAACATCGACCTCAGCCAGGCAAAAAAGGATACGCAAACTTTCATTGCTATCCAAAAGGCACTCCTGCGAGCTGACCGAGCTCTTTTAAATTATCGTCTGGTCAAGTGGCATTATCCGGAATGGACTAATCCCTCCCAAGAATTTCTTTCTCAAATAACTCCTCAACTTGAATCTATAAAAGAAACCGTCTTTAAAGAAATCAGTTATCCGCTTGGTCCAAAATTTTTCCAAATCACTAATCAGTACAATACGCCTTTTCTGGTTTTAGGCGACGCTCTTTTAAATAAGCCTGACTTGGTTGACCAACCGGAAAAATTAGAAGGAGCAATCAACACGGCCTATCAGGAACGCTATCAGCATTCAAAGAATAAATTGCGTCGAGCGGCCATCTACAGTACTGCTTCTATCTTCGCCACCAAAATAATATTGGCCTTAGCTATCGAAGTTCCCTTTGACCTCTATGTCACCCATCAACTCATTTCCCTCAATCTAGGTATCAATATTCTCTTTCCTCCTTTTCTGATGTTTCTGATTATTATGACTATTAAGCCGCCAGCCGAAGCTAATACCCAAAAAGTTATTTTAGAAGTGATGAAAATTGTCTATCAGAACAAAAGGGAAGAAACTTATGAAATCAAATCTTCAACCAAGCGAGGCTGGTTTTTAAAGGGAGTAATCAATCTATTTTATTTGATTAGTTTCCTGATTTCTTTTGGCTTGATTATCTGGGGCCTGACTAAATTAAATTTTAGTTGGTTAAGCACAATCATTTTTCTCGTTTTTATCTCTCTAATTTGTTTTGCTGGTTTGAAAATCCGCCAGCAATCAAAAGAACTTAGTGTTGAAAAAGCAAAAGAAACCGGCTGGCTCTTTGTTATTGACCTCTTCGCTCTACCCTTAATCAGAATGGGTAAATGGCTCTCTCGGCAATGGGCTAGATTCAATATCTTGGTCGTCATCTTCAATCTGATTCTGGAAGTGCCTTTCCAAATCTTTGTTGAATTTTTGGAAAACTGGCACCGCTTTCTTAAAGAGAAAAAGGAAGAAATTCAGTAAATTAGAATAAAAAAAATCCGTCTTAGAGATAAAACGGGTTTTTTGTCTTTGGATACTTTGCCACAACAGCCTATTGACAAAAATTTATTATAATAATATACTCTAAAACAGTGAATCTCTGCCTAAGGGCAGGGTTCACAGAGTTGCTAATAGCCTCTATTAGCTATTCTGAGAACTCTACCACTAGTCAGATATCTCCCAAATTCATCTCCTCTTATTTCTTGTATTGCTCCGCGGAGCATATTTTTTTTGATTGATTTCCATAATATAGAAACTCCTCTTTGGCTAAATTCCTTAATTCGATTATTTATGTGTAAAAACGAGGTGAAAGAAATTAAATCTGCCATTTCGAGTCCACCGCATAGGCCAGTTTTTTTCTCAAATTTAATGCTAATAATATTTTTACGCACCTTCTTCGATAATGAAACAATCCTTTTTTTCGTAAAACTAGAAGGTTTTTGGCAGTTTAAATAGCTTTCTAAAAGAATAATATCTTGTTCTGTTCTAGATTCACAAATAATTTCACCTGTCGCAGATTCCTTTTTAAGCTTGTTGGCAAACCAAAAAAATAATTTTGAGGCCAAAATATCATAGCCGATTTCTTTATTCTTCCTTCTTTCGGCACCACCTATATCAGCATCACCAGGCTTTCCCTTAAACGAATCTTTTTTAAAACCGAAGAATCGCCTTAACTTATATTTATTTAGAAAAATAACAATGAACTCTATGGGCGCAATATCAATAAATTCTGCTAATGACTTCGTAATCACTCTAGAATCATCCTTTGTTAAGTAATGTTGGCTTTTCTTGTCCTCAAACAGACCATAGGAGTGAAAAGAACATTCAGTTGGTATATTATATTTCCTTTTAATAAAGTTAAAATAAGCAGATATCATAATATCTTCTTCAGAACTAACTATTACGCCGGTTAATAAAAATCTTTTATATATATAATCAGTCAATCCAGGTATTCCCGATTCATCTAAATATAATATATATTTTTTCATACTTACTCAATAAAATTATTCTCAGCAAATCTTCTATTCGGTCAAGATGCGCGGCCCTTTTTTGGTCACCGCGACCGAATGTTCAAAATGGGCTGACAAACTATTGTCGGCTGTCTGATAACAAAAACCATCGGGCCCCTTTTTTATGCCTGGTTGACCGAGAACAGCCATCGGCTCAATAGCAATAACCATTCCCTCTTCCAGAAAAGGACCTTTATGGGGATAGCCAAAATTAGGGATATCCGGCTTCTCATGTAATTGACGGCCGAGGCCATGGCCGCAAAGTTCCCTAACCACTTGAAAACCATCAGCCTGAATATGTTTCTGAATGGCAAAGGAAATATCGCCGATGGTCTTGCCTGGCTTGACTCGGCTGATGGCCTTTCTCAAAGCCTTCTTGGTTACTTGAATTAATTTCTGGGCCTCTTCGGAAACCGGACCAATTGGTAAAGTAACAGCCATATCAGCATAAAATTCCTGATAAACTAATCCTATATCTAAACTCAAAATATCACCCTCTTTAAGTTGCCGTTTTGAAGGAACACCATGAACAATTTGTTCATTAATGGAGGTACAGAGAGTGGCCGGAAAGCCGCGATAACCCTTAAAGGCCGGTTTAGCTTTATAGCTAAAAATAAGCTCTTCAGCGAGATTATCTAATTCTCTAGTAGTCAAGCCCGGCTCAACTCTGGACTTTAACTGTCGCATAACTTTAGCCAGCATCCGGCCGGCTTGAGCCATCATATCAACTTCTTCTGGGGTTTTAACAAAAATCATAGAACTGTTTTCTTAACTTCTTGATAAACATCTTCAATTGACTGCTGACCATTAACTTTAATCAGCTTGCCTTGTTTCTGATAATAATCAATAGCTGGCTCAACCTCATTAGTATAAAAATCTAAGCGGGCCCTGATGGCTTCTGGCTTATCGTCAGTTCGGGTAATCAATTCACCGCCGCATTTATCGCAGACCTTCATGCTTCGGAAATCACCCACCCAAGGAATCAAGCGGCCGCATTTTTTACAGACGCGTCGTTTGGTCAGCCGGTCAAAGGCCTCTTGGTCAGAAATATCCAATAAAATAACTTTAATCTTGGTCCACTCAACCCAATCAAAAATTTCGTCCATTAATTTCGCTTCTATTAAGGTCCGTGGACTGCCGTCAATAATCAAACCTTTCAAATCTTCTTTCTCTTCTATCTCTTTAATCTTTTCGGTCCAAAGTTGGGAGATTAAAAAAGTTGGTGCTAAGTCACCCTGATTGACTATTTTTTTTAACCTTTGGCCAAAAAAATCCCTCTCTTTCATTCTGGCTCGGATTAAATCACCACTACTAACATAATCAAAGCCGAACTCCTTTTGAAGAAGCTTGGCCTGGGTTCCTTTGCCGCAGCCGGAGCGACCCATCAGAATAATGATTTGCGGTTGTTGGTTAGGCATAAGACCTATTGCGAAATGATTTTTCGTAAGTGGGATAATCTTATATTTTGTAAGAGGTCTGTATTAAAATCCTTCGTAATCGCGCATAGTCAATTGGCTGCCAACTTGACGCATTGTTTCTAAAACGACCGAAACAATAATTAAGAGAGCTGTCCCGCCAATGGCAAAGCCAAAGGCGGTTATACCAGTGGCTCCTTGAACAACTGAAGGCAAAACAGCAATCGTCCCTAAAAAGAACGCGCCAAAAAGCAAAACCCGATTAAGGATGAAATAAAGGAAATCGGAAGTTGGCTGGCCGGGCCGGATGCCCGGAATAAAACCGCCCATCTTCTGTAAATTATTGGCCACATTTTTGGGATCAAAGGTGACCGCCGTATAAAAATAGGTGAAAAGGACGACTAGAATAAAATAACAGATACCATAGAACCAAGTATTCTGGAAAAGCTGGCCAACTGATTGAGCCAAATTGGCCAACCAACTAATCTGGGAGGTGCCTAAAAAATTAGCGACCATGCCCGGAAAGAGCATAATTGATAAAGCAAAAATAATCGGAATAACTCCGGCCGGATTAACATTCAAAGGCAAATAAGTAGAGACGCCGCCATAAACCCGATGACCACGCACCCGTTTAGCATAAGAAACAGGGATATTCCGTCTGCCTTCATTGATAATAACTACCCCGGTGACAATAATTAAAGCGACGGCTATAAAAGCTAAATAAGAAGGAATTTTAGCTGGATTATAAGTAACGATTATCTGACTGATTGATAAAGGTACTCTGGAAACAATACCAGCAAAAATTAATAAAGAGACGCCGTTACCAATTCCCTTCTCTGAAATTAACTCACCTAACCACATTAAAAATAAAGCCCCGGCGGTGATAACCGCAATAGAAGTAACCCATTGAGCAGTTGAAAGAGGACCAATGACATCCTGCCGACTTAACAAAGTCAGCATGGCGTAAGATTGCAAAGCAGCTAAAGGAACAGTCAAGATACGGGCATATTGATTAAACTTCTGCCGGCCCCGTTCGCCTTCTTCTTTGTAAAGAGCTTCCAATTGAGGGAAAATCATCGTCAATAACTGCATAATGATGGTCGCCGTGATAAAAGGGCCTAAACCAAGCATAACAATAGACAAATTACTCATCGCCCCACCGGTAAAAATATTCAATAATCCGAATAACTGATTATTAGTAAAAAATTGCTTCAATCTTTCAGCATCAATGCCGGGGACAGGAATGCTGGCCGCCACCCGAAAGATAACCAAAATCATCAGAACAAAAAATATCTTCTGACGGAGGTCTTTAATCTTAAAGATTTGAATAATCTTAGTTAGCCATTTCATATTTTAAATACCAATCATTTGGCCGGCGATTTTATCTTTTCCTGAACGTCTTTTGACAATCGAACGTCTTTGAAGTTTAATTTCTTTTTCAATTGGCTCTGGCCTAAAATTTTCACTGGTGGAAGCCTTTTACCTATTTTATCAATCAAACCTTTTTCTAACAAGCTCCGCGGCGAAATAATTTCCCCTGATTTCCCGCCAGAGACAGGTCCGCCCTTGGCGGAAAATTTCTTTTCAATATCTTTTAAATTAAGAATAGCTGGTTTAAGACGACGGGACAATTTACGAGCCTGTCTTATCTTCAGCTTGCCTCGCTGGCCTCGTTGTTTAGGCAACCTCTTCATCAAAAGAGTATCACCGCCAGCAAAACCAGGCCGCGGTTTCCTGCCGGCCCGCGCTTTCTGACCTTTAAGGCCGCGGCCGGCATAGGTCCCTTTCTTGCCGCCACGACCAACCCGCTTCGGCTGCTTCTTTTGATGAACTGGCTTTAATTGATGTAATCGCATAATCTTCTAACTCTTTAATTTTTTGAAAGCTTCAATGGTCGCCCGGGCATTATTTAACTTATTGGTTGTCCGGCCAATAATTTTAGCCGAAATATTCTCAAGGCCAGCTAAATTACAAATTGCCCGAACAGCCCCGCCGGCAACAATTCCTCGACCAGGTCGACCGGGCTTCAACAAAACCTTGGCACTACCATATTTAGCTTCTACCTGATGAGGAATAGTTCCTTTAAGCAAAGGAACTTTAACCAAATGTTTTCTGGCTTTAGCCGTTGCTTTTTCCACAGCCAAACTAACATCCTGCCCTTTGGCTACTCCTAAGCCGACTTTTCCTTTCTGATCGCCAATAGCCATCACCGCCCGAAACCTAAATCGGCGACCGCCAGCTACCACCCGAACTACCCGAGCAACGTCAAGCAGTTTTTGTTCATATTCGGTTTTTTCCAAATCCTGATTAAACATAAAATTAATCGTTAAAATTCTAAGCCGCTTTCTCTGGCTCCTTGAGCAACTGCCTTAACGCGACCATGGTATCTATAACCACCGCGGTCAAAGACAATTCTCTTAATCTTTTGAGCCAAGGCCTTCTTGGCAATTGACTTGCCGGCCTCTTTGGCTTTAGCCAACTTAGATAAGCCTTTCTTCTTAATTTCCAGATCACTGGAGCTAACCAGAGTCTTTCCTTGAGAATCATCAACTAATTGAAGATAAATGTGTTGACTACTGCGGAAAATAGAAAGACGAGGACATTCTTTTGTCCCTCTTATTTTAGCCCTGACCCGTTTATGTCGTTGATGAAGTCTTTTTTGTCTCGGCTGCATAAGTTTTATTCAGCGCTAGCCGCTTTCTTACCGGCTTTCCTCCTGACTATCTCGTCAGCGTACCTAATCCCTTTCCCTTTATATGGTTCTGGTTTACGAAAGGCCCTGATTCGAGCAGCTAGCTGACCAACCGATTGTTTGTCAATGCCCGAAACAGTAATAATATTCCTATCTACTTTAAATTCAATCTCCGGAGGTGCTTCTATTTCAATCGGATGAGAAAGACCAAGATTCAAAACCAATTTATTATCCTGTAAAGAAGCCCTGTAACCGACACCTTCAATTTCTAACTTTCTTTCAAAGCCCTCAGTTACTCCCTTAACCATATTGAAAATCAAAGCCCTTAATGAGCCCCAGAGGGCTGAACCGTTTTTTATCTCTCCTTTAGGGATAACCGTTAACTCCTTCTGTTTATCGGCTAAATCTTTCAACTCTAATTTAATTTGATTCGGGATTGATTGACTCAATTCTCCTTTCGGGCCTTTAATTTTAAGCTGGTTATCGCCAATAATCAGCTGAACGCCAGCTGGAATAATAATTGGTTGTTTGCCGACTTTTGACATAGATTTACCAAATTTGACATAGAATTTCCCCGCCCAAGCCTTTTTGCCTGGCCTCTTTATCAGTCATCAATCCTCGCGAGGTGGAGAGGATGGCTAAGCCATAGCCTTGTTTAACTGGTTTGACCTGGCTTTTTTTAAGATAAATCCGTTGACCGGGTTTGCTTATCCTCTTTAATCCATTGATGACTGGTCGACCTTTTTGATATTTTAATTTGATTTTAATAATTTTTTTGACCTTACGACCGCGAGTATTTATTGACTCAACCAGTCCTTCTCTTTCTAAAACCCTAGCTAAACTAAGTCTTAACTCGGAAAAAGGAATATTAACTGTCTGATGAGAGACAGCTTGGGCATTTCTTATTCTGGTGAGCATATCAGAGATTGGATCAGTCATATTATTTACCAACTACTTTTTTTAACTCCCGGGATTTCCCCTTTTCTGGCTAATTCCCGAAAGCATATCCGACACAAGCCAAATTTACGCAGATAAGCTCTTTTACGACCACAGCGAAAACAACGCCGGACTATCCGGCTAGAGAATTTAGGTTTTTTTTGGGCTCGAGCGATAACCGATTTTTTAGCCATGATTACTTGAGAGGAAATCCTAATAATTTTAACAATGCGACCCCTTGTTGATGATTTTTAGCTGAAGTGACGACGGCCACTTCCAAACCAAAGATATTTTTAGTGCTTTCGGCGGCAATTTCCGGAAAAATAATCTGTTCTTTAATACCGACATTCAAGTTGCCAGCCTGGTCAATATTCTCTTCGGCCAAACCATGGAAGTCACGGCCGCGCGGTAAGGCAACGTGGATTAATCTGTCTAAAAAGTCATACATCCGTTGACCACGCAAGGTGACTGTCAGACCGATAATCATTCCCTGCCTGGTTTTGAAAGAAGAAATTGCTTTCTTAGCCGGAGAAGATTTTGTTTTTTGACCGGTAATCAGAGCCAAATCGTGAGCAACCTCCTGCCGTCTTTTTTCGTCTTTAATGTTGGGATTAAAACCGGTATTGACCACAACCTTAACAATTTTGGGCACCGCTAAATCGTTTTGATAACCAAACTTTTCTTTCATGGCCGGGATAACCTCTTTAACATATTTTTCTTTTAATCGAATCATAAATATTTAAAACTATATTTCTTGATTACATTTTTTACAAATCCGATGCTTACCTTTTTCGGTCAACCGATAACCGAGGCGGGTCGGTCGGCCGCATTTGGGACAAACCAATTTGACATTGGAAACATTAATCGGCTTAGGCACCTCAACAATTTGTCCCTTTTCTCTTTCGCGGCGCGGTCGGCGGTGTCTTTTGACAAGATTAATTCCCTCAACAATTATTTTATTTTGTCGAGGAAAAGATTCTAAGACCTTTGCCTTTTTGCCTTTATCTTTACCGCTAATAATTAAAACTGTGTCTCCTTTTTTGATTTTCATATTACAAAACTTCTGGAGCCAGGGAAACTATTTTATCAAATCCCCTCTCTTTTAGTTCCCGCGGTACCGGACCAAAAATACGACCACCTTTGGGGTTAAGCCCTTCTAAAATAACGGCTGCATTTTCATCAAAACGAATATAGGAGCCGTCAGCCCGACGATAGGACTTCTTTTGACGAACGACGACCGCTCGGACAATATCTTTCTTCTTTACCGTTTTTCTTGGCTCGGCTTCTTTAACCGAAGCAACGATAACGTCGCCGATTTGAGCATAACGCCGGCGGCTGCCGCCCAAGACCTTAAAGCACTGGATAATTTTAGCTCCAGTATTATCAGCTACCTTCAATTTTGTCCCAGCTTGAATCATGCTAATTTTATCAAAATTTTAATTTTGTAATAAAACTAAGCATCCGCCTCTGGCGGATTACTCTTTATTAACCACTCGCCACTTTTTACTCTTACTCATTGGCCGTCCTTCTTTGATTACTACCTGGTCACCAACCTTGTACTCGTTCTTTTCATCATCAACTTTATACCTCTTATCAATCTTATATCTTCTCTGATAACGAGGATGTCTTCTTAACCGAGAAACCAGAACAACGATGGTTTTATCCATTTTATCACTAACCACTTTTCCTTTGAGCAAGCGACCGCTTCCTTTCTTCTTTTCGACAGAATTTTCTTTTCTGAGTTTATTCTTTTTGTCCATTTTTTTCTTTATTTAAAACAGTTAAAATTTGGGCGATTTCTCTGCGTAATCCCCTAATTTCCCGAATGTTTTTCAGTTTTTTAGCCGCTAAATCAAACTTAAGTTGACCGAGTTTATGCCGGTTTTCCTTTAAAAGCTCCTCCAGCTCTTTAGTTGTTTTTCGACGTAATTCTTTAATCTTCATAAGTAAACTATCTGCTAATAAATTTCGTCTTAATTGGTAATTTGTGGCTGGCTCGGCGCATCGCTTCTTTGGCCATTTCTTCGGGAACACCATCCATCTCAAAAAGAATTCGACCTGGTTTTATCGGCATAACGTAATGGTCTGGACTGCCTTTACCGCCACCCATAGGCACCTCAACGCCCTTTTTGGTCACCGGTTTATCTGGAAAAACTCTAATCCAAATCTTGCCGCCGCGTTGAACATATCTAGTCATCGCCCGGCGGGCCGCTTCAATCTGACGAGCGGTCAACCAACAGTTATCCAAGGCCTTCAGGCCGTAAGAACCAAAGGCAAGATAATCTCCCCGCTTAGCTTGTTGACTGCGGGCCCGGCCTTTCTGCCATTTGCGATGTTTAACTTTCTTAGGGAAAAGCATAATTTATTGATTAAAAACCTCTCCTCTATAAATCCAAACTTTAATCCCGATGGTGCCGTAAGTAGTATAAGCGGTTGCCTGGGCATAATCAATATCAGAACGCAAAGTCTGTAAAGGAATTCTTCCTTTTTTAAGCCATTCCTTACGTGCTATTTCCGCTCCGTTTAATCTGCCTTTAACCATTATCTTAGCCCCTTGAACTCCTTTGTTCTGGGTTATCTTACTCAAGGCCTGTTTGATTACCCGTCGATAAGGCAAACGTTTTTCTATTTGGCTAGCCATATCAGCCGCCACGACAGCTGCCTGGGAATTGGCCTGCTTAATTTCTTCGATTTCTAAACGAATCTCCAACTTTTCGCCAGAGGCGAATCCGCCTCTGGCAGAAGCTAAGGCCGGATCGATTCTTTGAAGGAATTTTTTAATTTCACCCTTCAATTCCTCGACCCCGCTACCGCCGCGGCCAATAACCAGACCGGGTCGAGCCGCCTGAACGATAATATTAATTGAGTTAGCTGACCGTTCTATTTTGACTGAATTAAATCCAGCTTTATCTAATTTTTTAATAATAAAACTCCGCAATTTGACATCTTGCTCTAAAAATTCCCGGTACTTTCTTTTTTTACCAAACCAATGAGACTTCCAATCAGTCCCTAAGCCGATACGTAAAGATAGTGGATGAACTTTTTGTCCCATAATTAAATACTTTTTCGTCTGAAATATTTTTTTATATTACCAAAGGTCTGCCGGCTGAAAAACTTCTTCTTGGCTTGGGAGGTCATCGGATAAGGCCGATGAACTGGAGCCGGCTTGGGTCTGGCCGCCGGCTTTTTCTCTTCTTCAACCCGTCCAAGCTCTTCTAATAAGTCTGTTTCTTTCTTTTCTGGCTTGACTGGAGGCTTCTCTATTTTAACTTTGGTTGGCTCTGTCTCTTTTTTTTCTGGAGCAACCGAACCCTCTTTTTCATTCAAAATCAAAGTAATATGACTGGTTCTTTTTCTAATCGGGGTGGCTCGTCCCATGGCTCTCGGTTGCCATCTTTTTAGCATCGGCCCTCCTTCAACGATAATCTTATCAATATAGAGATTCTCTTTGGCTAATTTATTATTACTTTGAGCATTAGCCAGAGCCGAATTGAGTAATTTCAAAACAGGCCGAGCGGCTCGTTTGGTCAAAAACCTCAGCTGTCTTTCGGCTTCCTCAACCGGCAAACCCTTAATTAAATCTGTGACTAATCTGACTTTGCGAGGTGATATTCTAAGATAGCGTAATTTGGCCGTAATCATATTAATTATTTAGTCGCCGCTTTCTGGCGGGCAACTGTCTCTTGTTCTCGTTGCATTTTGCCACCGTGTCTAATAAATTTCCGGGTGGGAGCAAACTCACCTAATTTATGGCCAACCATATCTTCAGTAATCAAAACAGGGATATGTTCCTTGCCATTATGAACACCGAAAGAGAAGCCGACCATTTCAGGAGTGATGGTAGAACTTCTGGCCCAGGTCTTAATCAATGTTTTGTCGCCCGGCTTTAACTCAGCTATCTTTTTCAATAGTTTACTGTCAACATAGGGACCTTTTTTAAGTGAACGTGACATATTATTTATTTCCTTTTCTTCTTAGTCCTTCTTTTTAAAATTAACTTATCACTAGCTCTCTTTTTCCGTGTTTTGACCCCATAAGCTAACTTGCCCCAAGGCGTCTTCGGTCCTTTTCTTAAACCGATTGACTGCCGATTTTCACCGCCGCCGTGCGGATGGTCAACCGGATTCATGGCCGAACCACGGACAGCCGGCCGACGACCCAGCCAACGATTCCGACCAGCCTTGCCCAAAACGACCATGCCATGTTCCGGATTAGCTAACTGACCCAAGCTGGCCCAGCAATCTTCCTTAACCATTCTCACCTCGCCGGAAGCCAATTTAAGATGAGCATAGCCACCCTCATGGGCCATGACCTGGGCAGCGCTGCCGGCCGACCTGATCATTTGCCCCCCCTTATCCGGTTGAAGCTCAATATTGTAAACCTGGCTGCCCACCGGAACGTTTTTCAATCTTAGCCGATTGCCTTTTTTAAGCGAGGCCTTTTCCTGACAAACAATTTCATCACCGACCTTTAAGCCATCGGGAGCCAGACTATATCTTTTTTGGCCATCTCGGTAATTGAGCAGGGCAATAAAGCAGCTGCGATTAGGGTCGTATTCCAGAGCAATTACCTTAGCCGGGATATCCAATTTATCAAACCTTTTGAAATCAATCAGTCGATATTTTCTTTTATGGCCGCCCCCTTTATGGCGGGTAGTAATTCTTCCTTTATAGCCCCGACCAAAACTTCTGACTAACTTCTTGGTCAATTTTTTCTCCGGTTTCTTCTTGGTTAAAACAGAAAAATCTACTGAACTCATTCCTCTCCTACCAGGACTAGTTGGCTTATATCTTTTCATATATTTATCTCGGCAATAATTCTATTTTTTCTCCCTGAGCTAAAGTGACCACTGCTTTCTTAAAGCCCTTTTTTAAGCCACCGCGCCAGCCCTGACTGCGTCCTAACCGTCTTCTCTTGGCCGCCGCATGAATTAAATGAACCTTAACTACTTTGACGCCGTAAAGCGCCTCAATCGTCTTCCTGATTTCCGTCTTATTAGCCCGGGAAGAAATTTTAAAAACATACTTGTTTTGGTCACTCAAAAAAGTCGCCTTTTCGGTAATCTGCGGTTCTTTAATTAATCGATAGGCTTGAGGAACTTGTTTGGCAATAATTTTCTCGGGCTTTGCTTTTTCGGCTTCTTTCGGACTGACTAAAGATTCTTCTTTTAATTGAGGTTTTTCTTTCTCGCCAAAAGCGGGTCTGCCTCTGGCAGATTTCTCAACTTTCTCTTTCTTTTCTTTCCCGCCGGAGACAGGTCCACCCTTGGCAGGTTCCTCTTTTTTGATTTTCTTCTTTAATCTGTCTAATAAAGCCATACTATTTCAGGTAAGTTTTCTTAATTGTCTCAATAGACCCTTGAAAAATTAACAAATATTGATGAGATAAAATATCCAAGACGTTCAAACTATCAGCCCTGATAATTTTAATTTTAGGGATATTCTGGCTGGCTCTGATTATCTTTTGGTCGGTTGTCGGTAAAACAACCAGAGTCCCTTTAATCAAGTCCTTCTTTAGCTTTTTTCCTAAATTATCAACTATAGCAACCATTTGTTTGGTTTTAGCTTCGGCTAATTCTATTTTATCTAAGAGAACCATCTCTTTGTCTTTCGCTTTGGAAGATAAAACCATAAAAAGGGCCTGTCGTTTCATCCTCTTATTGATTTTTTTAGCAAAAACTCTTTCTTTGGTCGGTCCGAAAGCGACGCCGCCGCCAATCCAAATCGGCGAACGAATTGAACCGTGACGAGCTCGACCAGTCCCTTTCTGACGCCAGGGCTTGATCCCGCCACCACGGACTTCGCTTCTGTCCTTGGTGTGAGCCAGCACCTGCCGTGAATTAGCCATCTGACTAACCGCTACCTGATGAATCAAATCCTGATTTACAGCCACTTCAAAAATATCAGCCGGCAGACTAACCTGACCAACTTTCTCTCCCTGCTGATTGTAAATTAATTCCGGCATAATATCTATTATTTACCTTGAGAATCTTTTTGAGGCTGTTTTTCTTCTTCCTTCTTCGGCTCCCCGGCTTTACCCTTGCCTTTTTTCTCCTGAGCTTCTTTTTCTTCTTTTTCTAACTCGGCCATTAGTTTTTCCTCTTTTTCTTTCTCAACGACCTCAATCTCTTTAGTGGCCACAACCTCCAAAATGATCCCTTTCCTGCCGGGAACAGCTCCTCTAACAGCCAATAAATTATTTTCTTTATCTATCTGAACGATTTTTAATCCCGAGGTAGTCACTCGTTGGCCGCCCATCCGACCAGCCATTTTTCTGCCTTTGAAAACCCTTTCTGGCCAAGATGAACCAATTGAACCGGGGGCTCGTAGACCGTGTTTAGTGCCATGCGTGGCCGGAAAACCGGAAAAACCATGCCTTTTAACTACGCCCTGAAAACCCTTTCCTTTAGAAACTCCGCTTACTTTAACTATCTCTCCTTCCTGAAATATAGAAACATCTATTTTATCGCCTATTTTTAAACTACTATTGGCAAATTCTATTAAATAACGGAATCCTTTTTCTAAACCAGCTTTTTTGAAATGACCCTTTTGGGGCTTTTTAATCTTTTTATCTTTAATTTCCTCAAAGCCGATCTGAACTGCCTGATAACCGTCTTTTTCTTTGGTCTTCAACTGAACGACAAAACAGGGCCCGGCTTCAATCAGAGTAACCGGCACAATCTTCTTCTGTTCATCAAATATCTGACTCATCCCTAATTTTTTACCGAGGATAAATTTCATAATGTTGGCTTTATCTTTTCTCTAGCACTGAAGGAGTTACCCTAACCATTTCAAGAAGCTTAGATGACAAAAGATAATAACTAAGAAGGAATGGGTATAAGGAACTCTTTTGTCATCTCAGAGCAGCCGCTTAAATAATAAATAGAAAACAATGGTGTCACGGCGGCGGCGTCTTCGAGAAATGGTTAGGGTAACTCTCGCTGAATGATGGCTAATAAAATACCGGGCACTAGCCCGGTATCAATCAACGGATAGTTGCCTCATGGTCAATTGCCATTTAATCTAGTGAAGAAATCGTCTTCATAAATTACATTTTTATCTCAATGTCAATACCGGCTGGTAAATTTAATCCCATTAAGGCATCAATTATTTTAGCATTGGGATTGATAATGTCAATCAGCCGTTTGTGAACCCGCATTTCATATTGCTCCCGCGAATCCTTATGAACAAAAGTAGAACGATTGACCGTGTATTTATGGATTTGGGTCGGCAGAGGGACTGGCCCTCTGATTTCGGCGCCGTAACGCTCAATCGTCTCAACAATCTGTTTGATTGACTGGTCAATCAATTTATGATCGTAGGCCTGAATTTTAATGCGAATTCGCTGCTTAACTTCTTCCTCTTTTTTAGGTGCCATCGTTAAAACTGAAATTTAAAAGATAAGACGAAGAGAGTTTAACTCCGTTTCTAAAGTTAAACTCTCAAATTTCAACTTACTTAACTATCTTAGTGACTACACCGGCCCCGACTGTCTTACCGCCTTCTCGAATAGCAAAACGCTGCTTTTGCTCTAAGGCAACCGGTGACATTAGCTTAATCTTTAGATTAACTGTATCGCCGGGCATAACCATCTCTGTCCCTTCGGGTAAAGTAACTTCACCAGTGACATCAGTTGTTCTAATGTAGAACTGGGGTTTATAGCCGCTAAAGAAAGGGGTATGACGACCGCCTTCCTCTTTGCTTAAGATATAAACCTCGCCTTCAAAATCCTGATGAGGAGTAACTGAGCCCGGTTTGGCCAGAACCTGGCCTCGCTGAACATCTTCCCGCTTAACTCCTCTCAATAAGATACCAGCGTTGTCGCCAGCTCTACCTTCGTCAAGCGACTTATTAAACATTTCGATGCCGGTAACGACCGTCTTCTGGGTATCAGCCAAACCAATTATTTCTACTTCTTCGTTAAGCTTGACCACTCCTCGCTCAATACGGCCGGTAGCCACGGTGCCTCGCCCCTCAATTGAGAAAACATCTTCAATAGGCATTAAGAAAGGTTTATCTATTTGCCGAACCGGCTCGGGAATATTCTCATCAATCGCTTTGACTAATTGCATAATCGGTCCGCATTTGGGGCAATCTGCTTTGCCGCAACCACACTCTAAAGCCTGCAAAGCCGAGCCTCGGATAATCGGGATTTTCTCTCCTTCAAACTCGTATTTGCTCAACAATTCTCTAATTTCCTGTTCAACCAAATCAACCAATTCCGAATCGTCAACTTGGTCGGTCTTGTTCAAAAAAACAACCAGGGCTGGCAAGCCAACCTGACGAGCCAAAAGAATATGTTCTCGTGTTTGAGGCATCGGCCCATCCGGAGCCGAAACAACTAAAATGGCTCCGTCCATCTGGGCTGCCCCGGTAATCATATTTTTGATGTAATCAGCATGACCAGGACAGTCAATATGAGCATAGTGGCGTTTTTCCGTCTCATACTCAACGTGAGCGACGGCAATAGTTAAGCCACGCGCCTTTTCTTCCGGCGCATTGTCAATATCGTCAACCCCCTTATCTTGGGACTTGAAACCAGCCGCCTTTAAACATTTTAAAATAGCCGCCGTTAAAGTGGTTTTGCCGTGGTCGACATGACCAATGGTTCCTATATTAAGGTGTGGCTTGGTCCGTTCAAATTTTTCGGCCATGATAACAGTGAACAATGGATAATGAACAACGAACCTGCCTACCGGCAAGGCAGGCAATAAAAAAATTCGCTATTCATATTCTTCATTCACTTAGATTAATTTTATTTTTTTAACAATCTTGTTTATATAAAGTTTACAAAATATTCTCCATTTAGTCAATACTTTCGCGAACAATGAATGCGTTTGCTGTTTATTGATTAAAATGGTAAATCCTCTACTTTGACTTCTTCGTTCTCGGCTTCAACTAAACCTGATTCTTCTCTTTCTTCTTCAACAGCTTTCCACTGGTCGATGTCGCGATTGGCCTTTTCTGTCTCATCGTTTGACTGAACCGTCTTTTGGTAATCTTCCAGCTTCATAACTAAATAAGTCGGCTGGTTGTTTTCTACTATAATACACTTACCGCCCTCTTTTTGCAAGATTTTTTTAATTTTTTCCCACATATCTTTAATTATACACTTATTTCTTTCCTCCGCCAACAATCCCTTCAGCTACATTCTTAGGCACTTCAGCGTAATGGTCAAATTCCATGGTGAAGGTGGCTCGACCTTGAGTCATTGAACGTAATTGAGTAGCGTAACCGAACATACCAGCCAAGGGGACTTGGGCATCAATCACTTTGACCTGACTGACTCCCTCGCCTCTATCTTCCATCTTAGAAATTTTACCTCGCTTGGAATTAAGATCGCCAATAACGTCACCCATAAACTGCTCCGGAGTAACTACTTCTAACTTCATAATCGGTTCTAATAAAATCAAATCAGCTTGTTTGACGGCCGCTTGTAAAGCAATTGAGCCGGCAATCTTGAAAGCCGCTTCCGAAGAATCTACTTCATGGAAAGAACCGTCATAAAGAGTTGTCTTCAAATCAACCAACGGATAACCAGCTAAAACTCCTTTATCTAATGCTTCCTTAATTCCTTTCTCAACAGCCGGAATAAATTCCTGTGGAATAATGCCTCCTTTAATCGCATTAACAAAAGTAAAACCTTGACCGCGCTCCTGAGGTTCTACTTTCAACCAAACATGACCGTATTGACCGCGACCGCCGGTCTGCCGGATGTATTTACCTTCAGCTTCAGCCATCTTTTTGACCGTTTCTTTGTAAGCCACCTGCGGCTGGCCAATATTGGCTCCCACCTTGAATTCCCTTAACATCCGGTCAACGATTACCTCTAAATGCAACTCGCCCATGCCGGAGATAATTGTTTGACCGGTCTCTGGATCGCCTTTAATTTGGAAAGTCGGGTCTTCTTCGGCTAATCTTTTTAAGGCGATACCCATTTTTTCCTGGTCGGCCTTGGTCTTTGGTTCAATGGCAATAGAAATAACTGGTTCGGGGAAAACTATTTTTTCTAAAATAATTGGCTCCTGGGAATCACTGAGGGTATCACCGGTGGTTGTTTCTTTTAGGCCGATAACTGCTCCGATATCACCGGCATAAAATTCTTTAGCTTCTTCTCTTTTATCGGCGTGCATTCTCAAGAGGCGGCCGATTCTCTCTTTCTGGCCTGTGCTAGAGTTTAACACATAAGAACTAGACGTCAAGGTACCTGAGTAAATTCTTAGATAAGCTAATTGTCCAACAAAAGGGTCGGTGGCAATTTTAAAAACCAAAGCAGCCAGAGGAGCTTCATCTTTGCTTTCCCTGGTTAATTTCTTAGTTTCGTCCTTAAGGTCAAAACCTTCCACGGCTGGTAAATCAATTGGCGAAGGTAAATAATCAATCACTCCGTCCAGTAAAAGCTGGACTCCTTTATTTTTCAAAGCCGAACCGCAAAAAACCGGCACTAATTGGTAATCAATAGTTGCTTGACGCAAGACCCGCCTGATTTCTTCTTCCTCTATTGATTGACCTTCTAAATATTTTCCGGCGATTTGGTCATCCTGGTCAGCAATTTTTTCCAGCAATTTATTCCGATAATCTTCAGCTTCTTTTTTTAACTCTTCAGGAATTTCCTCCTGGCTAACTTTCTCTCCATAATCGCCTTCAAACTTATAGGCTTTCATGGTAATTAAGTCAATTATCCCTTGATGCTTTTCTTCCAAGCCAATCGGTATGGTCAAGGCGACCGCCTTGGGAGTTAATCTCTGCCAAATTGACTCCAAACTTTTTTCGAAATCAGCGCCAACTCGGTCGAGTTTGTTAATAAAACAAAGCCGCGGCACCTTAAATTTATCGGCCTGCCGCCAGACTGTTTCCGATTGCGGTTCTACACCAGCTACCCCATCAAAGATAACTACGGCTCCATCAAGCACTCTCAAAGAACGCTGGACCTCGACCGTAAAATCAATATGACCGGGTGTATCAATAATATTAATCCGATACTGGCCCGGTTCTTTAGATAGATAATCACGCGGCGTCCAAAAACAAGTGGTCGCGGCCGAAGTAATGGTAATGCCCCTTTCTTTCTCTTGGGCCATCCAGTCCATAATCGCCTCGCCTTCGTGGACTTCACCAATCTTATGGGAAATGCCCGTATAAAAAAGGACCCGTTCGGTCACGGTTGTTTTGCCAGCATCAATGTGAGCGATGATGCCAATATCTCTAATTTTCTCAATCTGATATTGTCTGGGCATAAACTACCAAGCGAAATGGGCGAAGGCCTTGTTGGCTTCAGCCATTCGGTGAGTATCTTCTTTTTTCTTGACGGCCGCCCCGGTATTTTTAGAAGCGTCCAATAATTCAGCGGCTAATTTTTCAGCCATTGGCTTGCCTTTTTTGCTCCGGGCGGCCTGAAGCAGCCAACGGATAGCTAAAGTAGTCCGCCTCTCACCATGCACTTCCCGAGGCACTTGATAATGAGCCCCGCCGATTCGCCGCGATTTTACCTCGACCAGGGGAGAAACATTTTTAATCGCTTGGTCAAATATCTCCAAGGGGTCCTTGTCTTTATTTTTCTCAGCTAATATTTCAAATGACCGATAAAGGACTCTTTGGGCGACTGACTTCTTGCCTTTTTTCATCAGCTGATTAATAAACTTAGCCACCAAAGTATTGTCATATTTGGGGTCAGGATTAATTATTCTTTTAACTTTTTTCTTTCTTCTCATAATTATTTTTGTTCCTCTTCTGGTTTAGTTTCTTTTTCCTCAGCTGGCTCAGTTGCCTCGGTTCCCGCTTTTTTTTCTCTACCCGGCCTTTTGGCTCCGTAACGACTCCTTTTTTGTTTACGACCTTCCACTCCCTCCGTGTCTAAAACGCCGCGGACAACGTGATAACGAACGCCGGGCAGGTCTTTAACCCGACCGCCCCGCAACAAAACCACCGAGTGCTCCTGTAAATTATGACCGATACCGGGAATATAGGCAGTTACTTCCATACCATTAGTTAATCTGACCCGGGCCACTTTTCGTAAAGCTGAATTCGGTTTCTTGGGGGCCACTGTTTTAACTTGCAAACAAACACCTCGCTTAAAAGGTGAAGGATATTTCTTTGGTTTGTTTTTAAGTAAATTAAAACCTCGCCAAAGAGCCGGCGCCTTCGGTTTCTTCTTTGTCTTTTTTCTCGAATTTTTAACTAGCTGATGAATAGTCGGCATAATTTAAAGCAAAAAAAATAACCCGCCTTTCTCAAAATAGCAGATTATTATTGTAATGTCAAACGAATAGGCGAAATTTTATCTCTTGAGCTGGTCGAGGGATGAAATTTTATCTGCCATAAATAATTTATTATCTTCGACAAGCTCAGATAATAAATTATCCTTTAATCTTTAGCCTGATGAATGACCCTTTGAGGGAAAGGAATTTCAATGCCTTCTTTATCAAAGGCGATTTTTAATCTTTTCCTCAATTCACCAAGCACTCCCCATTGCTCCAAGGGTTTAACCTCGCCTGATATCCTGATTATTATTGCTGAATCAGCGAAATCATCGACTCGAACAAATTCCGGTCGCTTGATAATTTTATCCTTCCATTCTTTGTCTTGACTGATTTCTTGACCAATCTGATCAACTGTTCTAACCACTTTTTCCAAATTTGAATCATAAGCAATACCTACTTTCAAATTAACTCGGGCGAATTCTTTAGATAAATTAGCTGCCTTTTTTATCTCGCCATTGGGAATATAGTGGACTGTCCCGTCAACATCTCGTAAAATAGTCATCCTCAAATTAATATTTTCAACACTGCCACAAGTATCGTCAACACAGATGATATCGCCGACTCGGTATTGATTTTCTAAAATAAGGAAAAAACCGCTTAAAAAGTCGCGGACGATATATTGAGCGCCGAAGCCAAAGGCCACTCCGGCAATTCCGGCCCCGGCTAAAAGTGGCCCGATATTAATATCAAACTCCGATAAAATTATCAGGCTAACTACTGCCCAAATAACCATTCCTAAAGTTCCTTCAAATACTTTAATTAAAGTATTCTCTCTTTTTTTCTCTGCTTCCCTACTCAAGAAATGGTCACTGATGACGGCTTTTCTAACAATCTTTTCAATAAAAACATCGCCAAAACGACGGATGAAATAAGCAACGACAATAACGGCAATAATTTTTAGGCCGTGCGAAAAAAACCAGGGTCCTAATTGATTAAGAAAATTTTCTATAATCTCTGACATAGATTGTATATAGTATAACAGATTCTAATAATTTGACAATAAAAAAGGGCAGAGCCGTCTTTGACTCTGCCTTGAGGACATATAAAGGAAGTCTGGTGATTATTTGAATTTACTGAAACTTAAATTATTGTTATGGTAAGGCTACTATAGAAACGAAACATCCGCCATCATTATCCAAGTCGCTTGAGGTGGTAAGATGTCCATTATCACCATTTCCTCCATTGTCAATTGGAGCCTGATTATTTCCGCCGCTACTGGTATGTCTCAAATCATGACCAAACATAGGCCAAGGCGAATCTGCTAATCCTCCTGAATCTCCGTATATCGCGTATAACTTCCCATCATCCGCTCCCATATAGATAGTACCGTCAGCTCCAATAGCTGGCGAGGAATAGACTGCTATAGCCGTAAAGTCCCATTTGAGAGTGCCGTCAGGGTTGATGGCGTATACCTTGTCATCACGTGAGCCGACATAGATCGTGCCATCAAGGCCTATGGCCGGCGAAGAACGTACCTTAGCTCCAGTGAGAAACTCCCATTTGAGCGTTCCGTCAGGGTTGATGGCATAGACATTTCCATCATACGAGCCAACATAAACTGTATTATCTGTTCCAATGACCGGAGAGGATATTGCCCACTCAAGGTCCCAGCCACTTCCAGTAGCAAACTCCCATTTGAGCGTCCCGTCAGGGTTGAAAGCATAGATCTTATCATCAGCCGAGCTAATATAGACCGTATTATCAGAATCTATAGCCGGAGAGGAGCGAATGTCTAATCCTATAAAATTCCACACACAAATTCCATCCTGGTTGATAGCAAAAAGCCTGTCGCAATCGGAACCAATATAGACCATGCCGTCAAATCTTACTGCTGGAGACGATGAAACCTTATAACCGGCCCAAAATTCCCATTTTTTAGTACCATCTGGATTGATGGCATAGACATTGTGGTCATATGAACCAACATAGATAGTGCCATCAAGGCCTATGGCTGGCGAAGAATCTATTCCACCACCCGTAACAAATTCCCACTTGAGCGTTCCATCAGGATTGACGGCGTAGACATTGTGGTCATTCGAGCCGATATAGATTGTGCCGTCGGAGTCTATGGCTGGAGAGGAATGTATTAGACCACCCGTAACAAATTCCCACTTGAGCGTTCCATCAGGATTGACGGCGTAGACATTGTGGTCATTCGAGCCGATATAGATTGTGCCGTCGGAGTCTATGGCTGGAGAGGATTGCACACAACCCTTAGTTTGAAATGTCCACCTCAGAGTGCCTGGAGTACTCACAGCATTAATTATCCCGATTTCCAAGAAACAAAAACCAAATAATACCAACAGAAAAACAAATAATCTTTTCATGAATTTCCTCCTATTGTAAAGGTACAATTTCACTTCCTTCTGTCAATTTTGACCTAATGTTAGTATATCACATTTAAAATATTGTCAAGCCGAATTGGTCTCGATTATCAGCTTTGGGTACCCAGCGGGAATTGAACCCACATCGCTAGTTCCACAGACTAGAGCTCTAACCGTTAAGCTATGGGTACCATGGAGCGCCTGGCAGGACTCGAACCCGCGACCTAAGGTTTAGAAAACCTTCGCTCTATCCACTGAGCTACAGGCGCTTAACTATAAATATACCCAAAAATGATTAAAAAGTCAAAGATAATATCTTTTCTTTAAATTAGCAAAGCAAAAATTATTCCCGAAATAAGAAGATAATATTTTTCTAAATTTATTTGCTTCAACGTTATTTCTGGTCATTTCATCACTTTCCTTTTAGCCAGCCAAACAGTCAAAAAGACGCCTAAACTGTCAATCAAGATATCCTGACCGGAGGCCTGACGTCCGAAAACAAAACTCTGGTGGTACTCATCGGAAAAGGCATAGCCGACAGCCAAAACAACAGCCAAAATTAAAATTATTCTCCGGACTGATTGATGTCCCCGAAGAGCCTCAATCAAGAGAAAAGTTAAAACAGCGTATTCTAAAAAATGGGCCAGATTACTCAAAAGAAAATCCCAGTTCCGCGATAAGCCCGAACTTAAATCTGGCTGATGGGAAAGAAAAAAAATAAAGCCAGCCCAAAAGAAAACCAAAAGCCAGTTTTTAATTGTTTGGCGAGTTTTTCGAACCGTCATAAAAACAAAAGCCGCATTACCAAGTTTAGCATAATGCGACCTTTGAGAGAATTGGATAAAGTATCTTTAAACATTTTCGAGTTCGGCTGTTAGAGCAGTTATTAAGCCACGGATATCGTGGACTGCTTCTTCCCTGTCTGACGAAATAAATTTTTGGTCCCCGCTTATCTCCTCAAGAACTCTAACCAGCTCATTTGGCCTAAGTTTATCTTGCTCCAATCTGTTAAGTGCTGCAAGCAATCTATTATTGGCTCCATCAAGCGCTCTGACTAAGTCAACAATCTCTTTCCGAACCTGTTCGGTCTCTTCAAACAATTCTTTCTTAGATTTCATGACAACCTCCCTATTTTTTAAAATAATCTAAAAAATCTTTTAAAGGACGGGTATTCAAAATATCCTTTTTTGTCGCCCAGCCGCGGCGGGCCTGAGCAATGCCCAACTCTATTATTGGTAAGTGCTGCGGACTATGAGCATCCGTGCCGATAGTCAGTTTAACACCTGCCTGGACGGCCTGTCGAGCGTCTGTATCTTTCAAATCCAATCGGTCAAAATGAGCGTTAATTTCCAAAGCGGTCTTGGTTTCCTTAGCCGCTTTAAAAATTTTACCAAAGTCGAATTGATAACTTTCTCTCCTTTGAATACGCCGACCGGTCGGATGAGCAATAATATCAATATGAGGATTTTTGATTGCTCGTAATAATCTTGTAGTCATATCTGCTCTGCTCATTTTAAAACTGGAATGAATAGCTCCCAGAACAATGTCCAACTTGGCTAAAACTTCGTCCTTAATGGCTAAAGAACCATCATCTTTAATATCGACCTCGCAACCCCTAAGAATTTTAATCCCGGAAACCAGTCGATTAACTCTATCAATTTCAGCCATTTGTTTCAAGAGGCGCTTTTCGTCTAAGCCGTGGGCTATCTTCAAAAAGCCGGCGTGGTCAGTAATGACTATATATCGATAACCCATTTTTTTAGCTGCCTTGGCCATCTGGGCAATCGTCTCAACTCCATCACTCCAATTAGTATGACAATGTGTCTCTCCCTTTATATCGCTATAGTCAATTATTTTAGGCAGCTGACCAGCCAAGGCCGCTTCAATTTCGCCGCTGTTGGTTCTCAATTCCGGTTCAATATAGGGCAGGCCGATGGTTTGATAAACCTCTTTTTCATTTTTGCCGGCTATTCTCTTTCTGCCCCTGAAAATACCGTATTCATTCAATTTTAATCCTTTCTTGATGGCCAAACGCCGAGTCAGAATGTTGTGGTCCTTATTGCCGGTAAAATATTGCAAAGCGGCGCCAAAACTCTCTCTTTTGATAACTCTCAAATCGCAATCAAAGCCGTCTTTAAGACGAACAGACGATTTAGTCGGTCCCTTGGCCCAAACCTTGACTACTTCAGGCCCGTCTTGCCCGCCGTCAGGCGAGGCAGGCATCCGGACAAAAAAATTCATCACTTTGTCCGGTTTATTTGAAGTAATCAGAATATCAATATCGCCAATGGTCTCTTTCATTCGTCTGATTGAACCAGCTACTTCAACTTTGCCTGTTTCGGGCAGATTTTTAAGCTGACTGACTATTTCTCTAACGGCCGGCAAAATTAAACCAAGCAAAAATCTTCCTTTACTTGATTTGACAAAAGCAATTCCCTGCAAGATATTCTTTTCGCTCTTTTGACCAAAGCCCTCTAGCTTTCTTATCTTCCCCGCTTTAGCCGCCTTTTCCAAATCCCTAAGGTTCTTGATTTTCAGCTTCTTGTAAAGAACTTTAATTTTTTGTGAACCGAGACCCTCAACAGCCATCAATGATTCTAAATCAACCGGGCATTCCTTTTTTAGTTTTTGGTAATCCTTAATCCGGCCCGTTTTGATAAACTCTTCAACCCTCTTGGCAATATTTTTACCGACCCCGGGAATCTTTTCTAAGGCGGCCAAGCCGCCTTCCCGATAAATATCGGCGACATCCTTTTCTAAAGATTCTAAAACCCGGGCCACTTTTTCAAAAGCCCGCGGCTTAAAAGAAATTTCCTTCATCTCTAACAAATCAGCCATTTGATAAAAAATCTGGGCGAGTTCTAAGTTTCTCATGCGATTCTGTTGGTATTTATTTCCCGTAAAATTACGGGACGAATAAAAATTACCTTAAGTATTGTTCTTTTTGCGGAGCAAAAAGAACGGGTGGTGGGAGGGGCTGTGGTAGATAAAAAATCTGAGCCAATTCCAAGTTTTTCATCCTTTTGTTTGGAATGGTTGGATGCCTTTAGTTTCCGGCACTTTAACGACCCGGTTATCTCTAGGAATCATTTCTTTAGCGATAAACAAAGGCCAAAAGGCACTTAACAGAATAAAGATACTGACGCCGACGAAAAGAGCATCAAAGCCAAATCGTTGAGCAATTATTCCTCCTAAGGCACCGGTCGTCCCGGCTCCTATGCCAGCCAAAGCGCTTCTAACGCTCCAATCAAAGGCCTCGCGGCCTTTATCGATGTGCCTGGTGAAGATAGCCGTATAGCCGGGAATATTCATTCCCATGCCAAAAGCATAAATCGCTTGGAGCAGATAGATATGCCAGGGAAGACGAGAAAAGAGATAACCGAAAACAGCCAAAGCAGCTAAACTATTGCCGATAATAATAAACCAAAGGTCGTCTTTCTCGCCATGATTTTTATCTAAATACCGGCCAAAGGGGATAACAACCAGAGACACAATAACCCAATAAATAGCCGCCGCATAACCAGCTACTTTGACACTGCCGCCTTGAATCTGGCTAGTCAAAAAAATAGCAAAGATAGGAGAGATAAAACCGATTCCGCTAATTAAAGTGAAATCAGAAAGAATTAAGATTTTGATTACTTTATTGATGACTGTTTTCATCATCTTCTATCATACCAAGATTGGCTCAATAAAAAAAGGGTAATCTGTTTGTGATTACCCCGACGGTCGGCTCCGGAAAAAGATTATTATTTCTCTTCCATATCCGGAGGCAATTCCCTATCGTCATAGGCAAGTTCCCCACGCATCGGACAGACAGCTAAGTAGTCCTCTCCGTGTTTTTACACCCTAACGTGTACATATCTTTGACAACTGACGCACAACACTCTTAATATAAAATAATCTAATAAATGTCAATTCCTCCAGGGATGACAAGTAGCTACTCTCTTTAATCCTAACCAAAGACCTTTAAAGATACCTTTCTCCTTTACGGCCTGATAGGTATATTGAGAACAAGTCGGATAATGACGACATTGACCCAAAAGTCGCAAAATCGGCAGCCAACCATGGTCCGGCGAGATGGTTTTTTGATAAATCTTAATTAAAGCGAGAACAATTTTTTTAAACATCTCTATTGACTTTTGTTAATTATTTAGGTAGATTATCTGATTAAAAATAGTGGTTATTTAACAATTAAGGAGGTGGACATGGAGACAGGAGAGAGAAAAAGTTTATTAGATATCTATTCAGAAGAACTGGATTGCTTGCCTGACCATTTACCAGAAGAAAAAGTAAAAGAATTATTCCTGAAAGCAAGAGGCGGTGATAGAGAAGCCCGAAACCAACTAGTCGAAGGTAACTTAAAGTTGGTTATCTATATTATCAAAAAATACTACCGGGCTAAGCTTGATGGAAAATTTGGCAAACTCTTTTTGGATTTAATCCAGGCAGGTAATTTAGGAGTTCTCGAGGCCTTAAAAAGATTCGAACCAAAAAGATCCAAATTTTCTACTTATGTCAGGTGGTGGATTCGAGCCGAAGTTAATAAATTCTTGGAAAATCAGAAAGAATTTCCTATTTCCGACACCCACGCCTGGACAGCCCTCAACCGAATCAAGCGATTGAGAGACAGTTTCTTTCAAGACAATGGTCGCTGGCTGACAGCCGAAGAATTAAGCAAGCTAAGCAGACTCCCTGTAGAAAGAGTTAAGACGCTACTTCAAGCCTCCCAATCAGTAATCTCCTTAGATGAACCCATTAGCGATAGCACCGACGAGGTTTTTGGCAGCCTGATTGCTAACGAAAGTTCAATCAGCCCAGAAGAATTTGCCCAAATGGAAGAATTAAGAGAAGAAATAATTAATAATCTTCCCCGCCTCAGGCCTCGCGAAGAGAAAACTCTCCGTGATTATTATGGCATCGGCCAAGACGGTGGAACAGATTACGGCCGAAATCGCACCTTAACGGATATAGGAAAAGATTTTAATGTTAGCCGTGAACGAACCAGAAAGTATAAAGAACAAGGGCTTAAAAAACTTCGTCGTCGCAGGGGGCATCTTCTAAAAGAACATCAATAAGGGTTAGCAAAACTAACCCTTATTATTTTTCAATCAATTCTTTGAGTTTTTGAGCATTCTTGACCGCGTAACCACAAGCATCATTGTTGAAATAAACGTAAATATCTTTGACCTTAGCCCACTTCTTTATCTTAACAGCCCAATTTTTTAATTCTTCATCAGTATAATTGGAAGAATAAAGAGAAGGCCGGCCGTGCAGACGTAAATAAACAAAATTAGCCGTTAAACCTTCCTGATGAGGCCAGTCAGCCGAGTCAGCCAAACACAAAGCTACTTTATATTTCTTCAACAACCGATAAACTTCCGGAGAAAACCAGCTTGGGTGGCGAAATTCAAAAGCATAATCATATTTTTTAGGTAAAATTTTTAAAAAATTCTCCAATCTCTGAACGTTAACTTGCCAGCTCGGTGGTAATTGAAACAAAATCGGTCCCAATTTCTCTTTCAGTTTGGCCGCCCGGCTAATGAAAAGCCGCCAAGCCGAAGAACAGTCCTTAAGCTTTTTGACATGACTGATATAGCGGCTGGCTTTGGCGGCGAAAATAAAGTTCTGGGGCGTCCGCTGATGCCAGCCTTGGAAAGTCTTAATGGCCGGCAAACGATAAAAAGAATTGTTCAGTTCAACCGTCTGAAAATGTTGACTGTAATATTCTAATTGCTCAGTTTTAACTAAACCTCTTGGATAAAAGATTCCTTTTCCCCAATGAGGATAAGAAAAGCCGCTGGTGCCAATGTATATTTTAGCCATTGATATGGATTAAGTAAATTTATTTAATCTTTGCAAGGCCGCTGATTTTTCATGATACCTAATCTTGCTCTTTTTAATCGCCTTTTCCATAACGGCCAAGGTTCGGTCATAGGACTTGCGGTCAACCGGAAAAGGCGTGCCGTCCTTGCCGCCATGAGCAAAAGAATAACGAGCCGGGTCATCATAAGACGGTCTGGCTCCGTAAATTAATTCAGCGACCAATGATAAAGCCCGGATGGTCCGCGGTCCGACACCCTTAATCCTTAATAACTGTCCAAAATTTTCCGGTTGGCATTGATGAGCCAGGAAAACAGTTTTTTGAAGCCGCTTTAAATCAAATTTTTCTTCTTCAACCGCGTGATGATGAAATTCCAAATTAGGCAATTCCATTAAAGTTAACTGACCCTCTTTCCTCTTCTGGATTAAATCGATATCCTTTAAAAAGGTTTTCGGTCCTTCTTTGACTAATTGACTGGAAATTTGACGGTTGTTTCTGCTTTGTTTGGCAGTCAGATTAAGCGGCTTAACCTTGATTTGGGAAGCAATCCCGCTATGCGGTTCTTCAACAAAATCTTCTTGGCCGGCCCGCTGACCAAGATTTGAAGAAAGCCAATGGTAACGGCGCGCCTTTTTGGCCTGGACATTCATTCCCTGCTGGATAACTGTCCAAGTACCTTTTTTACTAAAAATTAAGTTATGATGATAAAGCTGAAAACCATCTTGTAAGGCCGTATTATCAACTTTAGCGCTCATTTTGCTGGCTTCAACCAAATGGTCAATTTTTTTCATTGGCCAGCCCAAAAATTGACCCCAGTCCTCAATATTCTGAGGCGTCTTTTTGGAAGTTTTTCCCTTGCCGCCGCAGACAAAAATGCCCAATTCATTTTCTAAGCCGGCCACTCCCATCTTTAAAGCGCCCAAGGTGGTCGTCGTCAGGCCGCTGCTATTCCAGTCAAAACCACTGACACAGCCAAAGGACTGAAACCAAATCGGGTCAGCCAAACGTTTCAAAAATTCTTCCGGCCCAAATTCTTCAACAACGGCCAAACTAATCAATCGAGCCAAACGGGTCATTCGCTCAAAAAGCCAGCGCGGACACTGACCATAATCTAAGGGGAAATAGGCAATGCCAGTTCTCATTACCTCTATTATACGCTCTTGACCAGGAAAATAAAAAAAAGGCCTTTGGTCTAGCATTCAACCAGCCAAAGGCCTGTCTCATGGATATTTCCCACTAAGAAACCAAACCAGACTAACCTGATAGATCCATACCCCAGCTTCCACCGCAAATTCTTTTCGACAACGACGGCAATAAAATTTAATCATAAGCCGTGGAAGACGGGGGCGATCAAATTCAGTCTCCAATTCTCCGAAGGAAATACCATTCTCTAGGCAATTAGGGCATTGATAATCTCCTATCTCATTTTCGGCCACGCTATCCCTCCTTCTTCCTTCAGGCTTATCTTATATTGAATCCAAGATCATCTTTAAGAGAGCCATTCGGACGAAAAGGCCATTCTGAATTTGTGTATAACAGACCAACGGGACATTCTTGAGATCTAAAGAATCTTCCGGCCGGAAAGATAAATCCATGACAATTGACCCCTTGAGCAGCTTTTTCAAAACCTGGTCATTGATGGTATATCTCTTTTTGATTTCCCGATATGAAAACATCTGATCTTCAACAACGAACGTATCGCCCCCCGAAGCCTTTCCCGGAATACGAGCCTGATAAAGTACTTTGACTTTACCAACTATTTCTTCCAAATTATCAACCTCAAATAGACGAACACCAGCCGCCTTATTCAGGCAGTCCCTAACATCCTGACGCAGCTTTAACATATCTGGCGAGACAGCATAAATGTCTACGTCATATTCAGCTAACAAATAACATAAAGATCTGATTTCCCGACTGCTAAACAAGTTGCCAACAAAGGCTATAGACAAACCGTCTATCTGCTTGAAGAGATTCCGAATTGTGTAGAGATCAGCGATAGCTTGGGTTGGATGTTGATTGGGCCCATCACCAGCGTTGATAATCGGCACCCCGGAAGAAACTTCTTTGGCTCTTTCAGCCGCCCCTGCATGTGGATGACGTAAGACAATGACGTGCGGGAAGAGAAGTCCCAATCCCCTCACCGTATCCTCTAAGGCCTTTTTTCTAGCTGTATTAGAAAATTCCTGTTCGCTGCTGAAAGAAACAGCTACCTCACCGCCCAAGATTTTCATGGCTGTCTCAAAGGAGGCCCGGGTCCGGGTACTTGACTGGTAAAAAACGGAAAACATCCTTTTTCCCTTGACCCCTCTTTGCATCTCCAATCTGCTTCTCTGCCTCTCCTTTTTCTCCTCGGCTGAAAGACTGACCTGAGCTTCTTTCTTCATCCACATATCTTCTTGAACCATCCAATCAGCCATCTTATCGACTGATAAGAAAATTTCTTGAAGCGCCCTTCTATCAAACTGTTGAGCCTCAATAATATGGTGTAATTTTCCCATCTTCCCCTCCTCAAAAAGTTTCAATCCATGATTGACAAGGAACTTAAATTAACTGAAAAATAACAAATTGACTGATAAGTGTCAAGTAATCAAGCGGCTGGTTTAAAAGACCTGAGCGGTGAAAATGTAAATATCGACTTGGCTGCTCTTCCAGCAATCCCAGGTAAGACCGGCTTTTTGGGAACAAAGCTGACCCATAAAAGTATCTAAATCCCAATTGTTTTCCGTGGCTACTTGCGGCAAGAAAACTCCTGAACGAAGTCCCTGCCTGATTTGGACACCATGTTTACCTAATTCTATCTGATGCCAGTCGTCTATCTTCTTCAAGGGACTTAAAACAGAAATCTCGTATTCTAAATCATTTAATTCACTGGCTTGAATTGGTTTAAAACGAGCATCCTGGGTAGCCGCGGCCGCGGCCATTTGAGAAATTACCTGGTATAAAGGAATATTAGATTCTCCGCCAGAGGCGGATTCGCCTTCGGAGGAAAATCGGCCAAGACAGCCCTTTAACTGACCATCTCTTTTCAAAGTGACAAAAGCACCCAGAGGTTCGTTTAAAAGCGAATCGTTAATTTCAAATTGAGGTATTTGGCTTTCTAAAATATATTTTTCCACAGAGGTCTTGGCAATCTCTAAAAGCTTATCTTTTTGCCCCTGATTCAGAGTTATTTCTGAAGACGGCTTTGATTCTCCGGACCAGCTAAAACTGATGGATGAGTAACCAACTACCTGCGATTTATCACCAACAGATACGTCGCCGGAATTGGCATATTTCAAAAGTTTGATCTCAGCCGCTTCTTTTCCTTGAACAATAGTCATCAGTATTTCCACCGCCTCCCGACCGCATAAACAAGTATCTAAATTGGCAATATTTTCCCCGGTCAATTGGTCAATAATCTCCCGTAATTTAGAAACCTGACCGGTCAAGACCGCCTCAATCACTTTTTTATCCGCATAATTAGCCTGCTCATAAGTTGGATAGTGGGACATATCCGAACTAGCAACTAATAGAGTTTTGTCATCAATGTGTCCGGCCAAAGTTTGACTGATCTTTTCCAAATCATCATCAGTCAGTTGACCAACTAAAACCGGCAAAATTTTGAAATCCTCTAAGACGTTTTGTAAAAAAGGCATCTCCACTTCTAAACAATGCTCCGGCTGATGAGGCAATGAATCTATTTTAAATAAAGAACTCTCTTTAACTAAAATGTCTCTTAAATCAGTATCCACATCCACCTGACCCAAGGGCGTCTGCCAGACGTCATTTCCATCAATAATCGCTCCATTTAAATACTGATGATGACTTGGCCCGATTAAAATAACTGTTTTAACTTTTTGCCCCTGAATCGCCTTAAAACCATAAGCGGCCACCGGCCCGGAAAAGACATATCCGGCGTGCGGAACAACCAAGGCCCTTATTAGTCCTGTTGTCCTCGGCAGTTCAACTTGTTCCAGGAACCGGTTAATGACCTCTGTCAGCTCTTCTTTGTCCGACGGATAAAACTGACCGGCCACGGCTGGTTGACGAACATATCTTTCTTGAGATTTGTCTAACATAGAAGTTATTTGACTGGTTTCATCTGTCCCTTTTAAAAAAAGGAAGAGAAAAACTCCTCCAATTAAGATAATAAAAATAGAAAACCAAAGTTTTCTCATTGTCAATTAAAATAAACTGGCTTGTTTGGAAAAATTGCCTCGCTCTTCATCTTTAAAAATTTTAATCCGACCATATTCGCCATCATAGCCCGGCTCGATCTGGACTTTTTCTTGACGAACTCGTTTAATCCCCTCGGCCAGTTCTGGCGAACTGGCCTGCTCTATTTGTTCCGGGCTAACGTTAAAAAGTATCTTAAATTCGGAACCGAAGTGCTTAATCATATTCTTATACTCTTCTTCGACCGCCTTACTGCCAACACCCATTCCCTTAGCTTCAGCAATGATTTCTTCCAGAGGGACTATTTTTTTAAAAGGAATAGTTTGGCTTGGCTTGTCTCCCTCTTGACGGTCAGCTAAATCATCAACCCGATGAAGTACTCCAATGGTCAAGGGCTTGCCGCATTGAGGACAAATATTTTTTATTTTTTTAGCTTCTTGAGGGGCAAGACTGACTTTACAATTACGATGGCCGTCATAATGATACCTACCTTCTTCGGGAAAAAATTCAATTGTCTCCAGAAACTTCTGGGAATCTTTGCTTTTGATTGCCTGGATAATGGCCGGATAACTCAATTCGGTATCAAAGAGATTTGCTTCCCGGCCAATCCGACTAGGGCTATGGGCATCGGAATTACTGACCAAAGCCATCCTGTCTAAAGCGGACCAACGCCAATTCATAGCCGGGTCGGAAGAAAGACCGGTTTCAGCTGCGTAAATATACTGGCTGTATTCGTCAAAGCATTCCCTTAAAGAATCAAAGCCGGAATTGGAGCCGAACAAAGAAAACCAGGGCGTCCAAATATGAGCCGGAATAATAAAGCAATCTTGAGAAGTATTTAAAACAATTTTAGCCAGCTCTTTAGCGTCCAACCCTAGAATCGGCCGTCCGTCAGCTTTAAGATTACCAATCCAGCCTAAGCGAGTGTTGATTTTTTCAACTATCGGAAAATCAGGAGCTAAAACAACAATATGAATTCTGCGGGTCCGGCCATTCTTGGAATAAATACAACTGATTTCAGCGCTCAACAAAAAACGGGTTCCTTCGTCTTGATGATGATTGTTATTGGGCAACCAGTCATGGTTAGCCGACCGCAGATGACTTTTCTTCTTAACTTTAAAAAGACCTGGTTCAGCTGGTTCAAGTTTTTCCTTGAGTTCTTTTAACCAAAGGGGGTGAGTAAAATCACCCGTTCCTAAAACTTTAACCCCCTTAATTTTGGCCCATTTATTCAAATTTTCCACATCCATTTCCTTGGAAGTGGCCCGCGAATATTTAGAATGGATATGCAAGTCAGCAAGAAAGCGCATAGAAGCGACAAGGACAAAATTAAAAAGCCTCCTTTAAATTAACAGCGTGCCTGGCAGGATTTGAACCTGCGACCCCCAGCTCCGGAAGCTGATGCTCTGTCCGCTGAGCTACAGGCACAATTCACCTTCATTATACTCTCTCCCAATCAAGGGTCAAATTATGGAAAATCGCTGACTAGCCATTATCCCTAAGACTAACCAAAAGATTAACTGGCCTTGTTGAAGCGTCCAGAAAAAATGATCAAAGAGACCGATAAAAAGAAAGGAAACAATAATAAACCAGCCAAAATACTCTTGGCGACGGATTTCTCTTAACAACTGAAAAATAAAAACCAAAAAGATAACTAAACCAATAAGACCCATTTCGCTAGCTATTAATAAATAGACATTATGAACCGGCTGATGGAGCCAACCAGCCAAAAGAGAGAGCATTTTTCTTATCTGCCAGACGAAATTACCTAAGCCAACTCCCAACCAAGGCTGTTCTTTGATTATCGAGAGAGCGGTTTGGTTATAAAAAGCGCGCAAACTAACCGCCTGTTCGGTTAGGGAAACGGAAAGGCGGGCCGATATTTCCGGCCAGAGCAGAAAAGTAAACAAAGAACAAAAAACAATAAACAATATCAATAAACCAGTTATTTTTTTATGAAGCCGGGGTTTTTTAAAATAAGTCCAGATAAAAAATAAAAGACTGGCTAAGATAAAAGTGACTATAATTAAACGGGAAAAGGTCAGCCAGAGAGTAGCTAAGAGGAAACCGAAAACAGTCAGTTTTAAGCAATCTTTAATAAAAAAACTATCTTCTTTTAGCCAGAGAAAATAAAGGGAGAAAATGCTCAGGAAAAGAAAAACAGCCAATAGATTGGGGTGAGGCAGAGTGCCATAAGCCCGGATTAGAGCAATTTTATCAACGATAATCTTAGCTACCCCGGCTATTTCCGGACCTAAAGGGCTCTCCCTGAAAAACCACAAACCTAAACTCTTCTGATTAAAATATTGAGTCAAGCCGATCAAGGCCTGAAAAAAACCGCTGGCTACCAAAACCTGGGCCAATCGCCTAAAATTAAATAACCGGTTAAAATTATATTTAAGGTAAAAGAAAAAACCGACCATTTCTAAAAGCTTAAACCAGATATAAAAGCCCAGCTGAATATTCTCCGCCTGAATTAAGGAAATTAAACTGACAATTAAAAAAACAACCAGCCAAAAGCTGGCTTTTTTTATCCCCTGAGCGAGCCAATCCAATCGAAGAGTAATTCCTTCTTTAAAAAATCTTCCTTTCCTTTTACGCCAGGCCCAAAAGAGAAAAATCAGTACAAGCAAAAGGTCAGTTAAATAAAGATAAGCACTGGTCCATTCATTAAAATCACCTGACCACTGACAAACTATCTTCCGGGTCTGAAAAGGCAGACAGAAAATGAGCAGATAAAAAAAGATTTTCTCTAAATAAATTGACATTTAGTAATAACGCTTAGTTGTATGTCTTTTAGCGAACGCGGAAATCCCCGGCGAGGATTTCCGCTCTTTATAATTGCTCGCTCTCCGCCCGCCTAAGGCGGCCGAAACCATGCCCGTTCGCAATTCTATGTCGCTAAAAAGCATACGACCAAGCGTTAATGTATCTTGCCAAATTCCTCCCTAACTACCTGCCGGTCATCCCAGGGCATTTTTTTGCCATTAGCCACACATATCCACGGCTCACAACCTTTGCCCGTAATGATAACAATATCGCCGGCCCGGGCTATCTTGAGAGCTTGTCTGATGGCCTGACGCCGGTCAAGAACTTTCTGGGCCTGTTTTTGTTCTAAACCGGCGGCTACCTGGTCGATAATTGATCGAGGTTCTTCGTCATAAGGGTCTTCATTGGTAATAACAATCTTATCTAAATATTTTTCGGCAATTTGACCTAATTGAGGCCGTTTCCACTTATCGCGACCGCCGCCGGCCGCTCCCAAAAGACCAATTAACCGCCCCGGAAAAACTTCTCTAATCGTTTGATAAACCTTCTCCAAAGCGTCAGGCGTATGGGCGTAATCAACGATAACCGTATATGGCTCTTTAATTACTATTTCCAGGCGACCGGGCAGGCCTTTGATTTTCTCTAGAGCCAATTTAATTTTAGCCAAAGGGATTTCCTCGGCTAATCCAATGGTTATAGCGGCTAAAGCATTAGCGATATTAAACCTGCCTAAAAGATTTAGATTAAAATCCACTCCCTCGATTGAAAAGCCGATTCCTTTTCGGCTTACCCGGCAATTTCTGGCTTGAATAATTCTCGGGGCGTCTCTTTTGACTAATAAGGGTTGCCGTTGAGGATCACGCCCTTTGCGGAGCAAAGGACGTGTCCGAAAGGGCGACCCTTTAGGTGTAGCAAAAAGGAACGCCCCGGCAACTACATCTTTTTGATTCATAACATAGCCGTATTTCTCGGCTGCTTTAAATTGGAGAAAATAATCGGCTGATGGGTCATCTAGATTAACAATTGTTTTTCCCTGATGGCCAATTTTCTGAAAAAGTTTTCCTTTGGCTCTTCGGTAGTTATCAAAACCGCCATGACTTTCTAAATGTTCGGCCGTTAAATTAGTCAAAAGAGCTGTTCCGAAATCAATAAATTGATGACGGTGCTGTTTGATGCCTTCGGAAGTCACTTCCAAAACAGCGTATTGACAGCCGGCCCGCACGGCTTGTCGCAGAAATTTCTGCAGCTTCAAACGGCCGGGCATAGTCATTTTTAAAGTATTAGGCCAAATCTTATCTTTAATTTTAAACTGAATCGAAGAAAGAGAAGCCACTCGATAGCCAGTTTCTTCTAAAATCTGACTAATCAAAGAAACAACCGTCGATTTACCGTTGGTCCCGGTTATGCCAATTACTTTCAGCTGCTTTGAGGGAAAGCGATAAACAATCGCTCCCAGTAAAGCCCAGCCAAAATGATACCAGTTTAGCAAAAAATCAGGTGTAAGTTTTCTCAGGAAGTTCTTCATTATCTTTAAAATAACAGCTTCCGGGGAAAAATAAAAGAGCCGGCTGATAACTGCCGACCCCTGGATAGATACTGAGAATTTATTTTCCCTTCAATTCTTCTTCCTTTTGTCTTAGAAATTGCTGGACAGCTCTCTTAATCTCTCCGGCCTTCGCCTCGGCTCGCCTAAAACTCACCTTTCTTATTTTAGAACCCAATCCAAAAGACAGGGAAACGATTGGCGAAAAAGATATGCCGTTATCTATAAGTTCTACTAAGATAGAGGGGTTACCCCGGCCCCTTAACCAGTTTCCCCAAAAATTCCGGATTCTGACTCGGAAGGTATGAAAGGGCTCTTTCTCAACTGTGCCAAACTTTTTCAAAACTCTTATCACCTCCTCGTCCGCCATTTCCAGTCTCTCATTCATTATTTCCTCCTTAAAATATCTTAAAGTTCTTTTTCTTTTCCTCCAAGGGCGTCCCTTTAAAGGGCGTCCCTTTTGAAATTTTATATATCACAAAAAAGAACACTTTGTCAAAGATTTAAAGAACTTTTTTAGCTAAATGATAAAGCCGATACCAAAATGGCTGAAAAAATAAATCAAAACTGCCCGGGTAATCAACCTCTTGACCATTAAATCCTTTTTTGAAACGGGTTACCCCCGGCCATCTTTGTTCATCAATGCCCCAGAAATCATAGTACTGACAGCCAAGCCTTTTAGCTTCTAAAATGGCCTGCCATTGGCATAAATGAGGGGCCATTAAATGACGGAAATTATGGTCAGAAGCGCCGTGTAAATAAGTAGCCGTCTGGCCGAAAAAACAAATCAGGTTAGCCACAATAATCCGGTTTTGATATCTGGCTAAAAATAACTTAATTATCCCCTCCTGACCTAAAACTTCCAGCATTTTCCGATAGTATGTTTGAGAATGAAGATGGAATTTATCCCGTTTGGCGGTGGCCGCTGACAATTCTAAGAATTTTTCTACTTCTTGAGAATGATTTCCGGAAGAAATTTCAATTTTAACTCCTTTTCGCTGAGCCAATCTAATATTATATCTCGTCTTCTGATGCATTTGAGCTAATAGCTCTTCCTCGGGTTGAGAAATATCCGAAATCAGAGTTTTAACCGGCTGAATCTGGTTCTCTGACTTCCTCAAGGGTGTAGTTCCCGGGATGGTCAAAAGGGACGCCCCGACAGGCGGTTCAATTTTAAAGAAAATACTTTTTTCTGTCTGGCTAATTCTTTTAACTTGAGCTAAAAATTTCCGGAAATTATCTTCAGCTACTTGGCCGACCGGGCCGCGCGGACAATACAAATAACTCTTTCCTAAAGGCAAATCGCGTTTAACAACCAATCCTTTTAATCTTTCTATCTCGAGACGCCAGATTTTTCCGTTCAGAGATTCTTGAAACTCGCCCCAAGTCCAGGATTGTAAAAAGGACCCCTTATTCTCAATAACAAACTGGTCCCACTGCTCTTTTAACATATTATTTCCCTAAAATTTTGAGGGCTTCTTTAAGCCGATTAGCGATTCCCTTTACTTTAGGAGGAATTTGTTTAAGAGCTTCCCGAGCCAGCCGCTGCTGATAACCCAAACTAACTAAGGCCTCAACTGCTTCATCGTCAGCTACTAATTTAGAAACCTCCCGCCCGGAAACCAAAATCTTATTACCTAACTCTAAAATGACTCTTTCGGCCATTTTCTTGCCGATGCCGGAGACCTTGGTCAATAAACTGACCTGGCCGCTGGCAATCGAGGCCTTTAACTCTCTCAAGGAAGCAATTGATAAAACGGCTAAACCTGCTTTAGGCCCGATGCCGCTGACCGAGATAAGCATTTCAAAAAACTCTAATTCTTCAAATGATAGAAAGCCGTATAAATCCAAAATATTTTCCCGTGGATAAAGATGGGTGAACAGTTTAGCTTCGGCACCGGCCGAGGGCAATTTTTCTAAAGTATTAACTCCGCAAAAAACCTTATAACCAACACCGCCTGACTTCAGGATAACAAATTTGTCTGTCTTTAATTCAATCTTGCCTTCGAGTAGAGCAATCATACCTAAAATCCTACCACAAGCTTGCCTAAATTAAAAGATTGGGTTAAACTCTATTATTATGCCTGTAACAAAATCAGCTCAAAAAGCTCTTCGTCAAAGCCGTCGCCGACGGACTTTTAATCTGCGTCGGTTAACCAAGATGAGAAGCTTGGTTAAACGAGCCAAAGATCTGGTTAAAGAAGGGAAAAAAGCAGAAGCCCTCAAAATTCTCCCCAAAACCTATCAAGCTATTGATAAAGCGGCTAAGCGGGGAGTAATTAAAAAAAATACGGCCAGCCGTAAAAAATCACGTCTAACTAAAGCGATTGAAAAGATCAAATAAGAACCGTCCAAGGCATCAATCATCAATCAAGCCGAGAGCGTATCCACAATTAAAGATTGACAGGAAGAAAGGGTTGGGATAGACTAGTACTAGTACCTATGGGTACCATCAGACAATTTTTTCATCGGCTAGCTAAGTATTTTCACAGCCAAATCAGACGAAGTAACAAAAAACTGCTCTTAGCGGCAGTTATTTTATTTGGCCTAACTTTCTCCCTATCCAATCCGGTCAAGGGAGTAGAACAGTTTTTACTTCTTGGTCTTAGCCAAGACAAGTCAATTATTATTGAAGAGGCTAAAAAAGAAATCGAGCCCGTCTCAGAAGGTTCCTCAATTAATCAATCCTATTTAACGGCTAATTCTCTAGCCAGTTTAGCTAATCAACCAGACGTTCCTTTAGCCGTTGAAAAAAGCTTCTCTCAAGATACCTCTTTAATCCTTCTCCAAGAACAAGCTCTTTTAGCCCAAAATTGTCCAACTACCTTCATCAGTCAAGACCCGCGCAGTGGTCTTATCTCTTACGTGGTCCAAGAAGGCGATACTGTCTCCAGTATTGCCGCTTCTTTTGGCATCACTACCAATACCCTGCTTTGGGCTAACAGTCTCTCGGCCACCAGCATTATCCGGCCGGGCGACGAATTAACTGTTTTACCAGTCACGGGCGTTCTTCATCGGGTTAAAAGCGGCGAGACAATCGGCGGCATCGCCAAATATTACCAAGCCGATGAAGAAGAGGTCATCGTCTTTAATGCCCTGCTAGCTGATGGAACAATCCAAATTGGCCAAAAATTAGTCGTTCCCGACGGCCAGATGCCTGCTCCGAGCTACAGCTATGTCGCTCAACCAAGTTACAGCGGGACAGGTACCGGCCAAAGCCGTTCCTTTCCTTACGGCCAATGTACCTGGTATGTCGCTCAAAAAAGAGTGGTCACCTGGTCCGGCCACGCTAAAAATTGGCTGGCCAACGCTCAAGCAGCCGGCTATCCGGTTTGCTGGGGTTCAGGCTGTCAGCCGACAGTCGGGGCAATTGTCAGTTTGAAAGACGGCGGCTGGCTGGCCCTGCTCTATGGGCATGTGGCCTATGTCATTAAGGTAGAAGCTAACCGCTTCTTAGTTTCCGAAATGAACCGAATCGGCTGGGGCCAAGTCAGTGTCCGCTGGATTCCGATTGGCAGTTCTAATGTCAAGGGATTCATTTACTAAGCTTTAAATTCAATCTTTTATCAAAAAACTACCCGCGGGTAGTTTTTTGATTCTATATCTCCTCCTGTTTGGGTCGGTATTGAATTGCTTCGGCAATGTGATTAGCTTGAATCTGTTCTATTTCCTCTAAATCAGCGATGGTCCGGGCCAATTTTAATAAACGGTGATAGGAACGAGCCGATAAGTGGAGTTGATTCATCGCTTGCCTCAATAAACTTTGACCGGTCAAATCAATCTGACAATATTTTTTAATCTCTCCCAAGCCCATTTCGCTATTGGTCAAAATCCCTGGCTGGCCGGCAAACCTTTCTCTTTGTTTCCTCCTGGTTTTAATCACCCGATGTCTGACTGAATCAGAAGATTGGGCTACTTTCTGACTGACCAATTTATCATAGGTTAATCGAGGCACCTCAATATGTAAATCAATCCTGTCCAAAAGCGGTCCGGAAATTTTCCTTTGATATTTAGTCACTTGGGCCGGTGAACAGGTACATGACTGCTGGGGGTCGTCTAATTTACCACAAGGACAAGGATTCATCGCGCCGATCAGAATAAACTTGGCCGGAAAAGTTAAACTGCCCCTGGCTCGACAAACAGTAATCAGGCCGTCTTCTAAGGGCTGACGCAAACTCTCTAAAACCTGACGATTAAATTCAGGAAATTCATCCAGAAAAAGAACACCCCGATGGGCCAGGGTAATTTCACCCGGTCGCGGATAAGAGCCGCCACCAATTAAAGAAATAGCCGAAGCAGTATGATGAGGCGCCCGGAAAGGCCGACTGGTTAGTAAAGGCTGTCCACTAAGTAAATAACCGGCCACACTAAAAATCCTAGTCACTTCCAAGGCCTCATTAAAAGTTAAAGGAGGCAGAATGGAAGGAAAGGCGCGAGCCAACAAAGTTTTACCGGCCCCGGGCGGCCCATGCATCAAAATATTATGACCGCCAGCTGCCGCAATCTCCAAAGCCCGCTTAGCTTGCTCCTGGCCTTTGATATAGGCCAAGTCGGTTAAGGAATCATTAGCTGAAGAAAATTGTTTAATCTCCAAACGAGGTCGCCGGGGAATTAGTTTTTCTCCTTTTAGATGAGCAATTAATTGGCCCAACGATTCAACCGGAATAATTTCCAATCCCTTAATCAAAGCGGCTTCGGCCGCATTTTCTTGAGGGACAAACAGGGTCTGAAACTTTTCCTCTTTAGCCATTAAAGCAATGGCTAAAAGACCATTAACCGGCCGGACCTTCCCTTCCAGAGACAGCTCGCCAAGGAAAAGTTTATCTTCCAAATTTTCAAGATTAATTTGATTATTGGCTAATAAGAAAGCAATGGCCATCGGCAAATCATAAGCCGGTCCTTCTTTTTTTAAATGGGCTGGAGCTAAATTAACAATTACGCGGCGGCGGCTTCGCTCAGGCGGCTGAAAACCGCTATTTTTAACAGCCGAGGAAACTCTTTCTCTGGATTCATTAACTGCTTTATCGGGTAAGCCAACAATATGAAAATAATGTAAGCCGGTCGGCAAATCAACTTCTACCTCAATCGGCTGAGCCCTTAAACCGACCAAGCCGGCTGAATATACTTTGGCCAACATAAAAAAATCCCTCCTAATCAAAAACCTGCTATGATTTTAGCAGGTTTTTATCCCACTATCAAAATAATTTAAGCTTTTTCTTCTTTTTTGCCGCACTTTAAGCACAGTCTGGCCTCCGGAACAACTTCCAGACGTTTCGATTCAATCTCTTTTTTGCATTTCTCGCACTGGCCATAATTACCTTTTTTAATTTTCTCTAAGGCATCTTCAATGTCTTTAAGACGTAATTCCAAACTATGCTCAACCGGTAATAAATTCTCATATTCTTCTATTTCTTCAGCGCTCTCGTCTTTATGAGAACGGCTCAAACCAAAGAAAGGGAAACGCGTTCGCCAGTTCCCTTTTAATTTAGGGTCTTTCTTAGCGAAAAATTTAAGCTCTTTAGTCAATCTTTTTTTTTCTTCTTCCAATCGCTTCTCCTGTTGTTTGAGTAAATCTTTCTCCATGTTATTCCTATTTTAACATAAAAAGATAATGTCAACAATACTTCACCAAAAAATAAAAAAAAGCCAACTTTTCATTGACTAATTACCAAAATTATGATATATTAAAGGGGCCTTGATGTGCCCGTTAGTTGTTACTTCAAAGGGCTCAAGACCCCTTTTGCCTTTTTAGAATACAGGTATTCCCGTCAAAGACGAGAAACAGCCATTATATTTTATCTTTGATTCCAAGAAGGCAATTTTTGTCTCTGCTCACTATTGGTCTGTTTCCTAAATTCTTTTACCTTTGGCAGACTTGTTATCCTCCTTCTTCATCCTCCAGTAAAGAATCTAGAAAAAGTCAAAAGAAATTAAAGAACTACTTTAAAGCCAGAATAGTCAGCAAAAGACTCTAATACTATTATGAGATCAGAAATTGTTCTTGTCAACTTTAAACTTTCCTTTTTATCCTTTTAAGCAATAATTCGAAAAATGGCTATATTAAGCCATTAAAATAAAGAGAGGGCCGAGAATCAATCTCTTTATCCACAACTTATTCACAATCATTTGTTAATGATGGAGTTAATTATTTTTTCTAAAGAATTTTGACAATTACTGATAACAAAATAATTTTCCATCTGACCATAAAGATAATTGCTTGAGTCGGTCAGCGGTTCTAAAATGGTTATCCTAATCTGGCGATAGGTTTGGGAAGAGAAATTATAGTCCTGTTTAAGTTTCGGTTCAATCTTTTCCAAAATTTGGCTTATTTTAGATCCGGAAACCTCTTTTTCCAAAATTAAAATAAAAGGGAATTTAACCTCTTGATTAGCCGGCAACAGGATAAAAGCCATTTCTTTCTTAAAAAGCGGCTGAATATCTTTAGCAAAATTCAAATTGGCCTCGGTCAGATAATTGCTAAGCTTGTCAATAACGCTTTGGCCGTAAAAATTACTATCTTTTAAAAACTGACTGAAAGGAGCGGTCTGTTGATAAAAACCAGTTTGGTCAATTAAACTGAAAATAACTGCCTCTTGAGGAATTAAACCAGCAAAAGGCATTTCTTCCTGACTGAAAATAAGCCAGCTGACTAACAAGACAACTATAATCAAACCTGGAATTCCCAAAAACAGCCATTTTTTTGATGGCTGTTTTTGTTTCGGCTGAACACTATTATTCCGCAAATCTACTTTCAATTCATCAGCCACTTTTTCAGCCGACTGACCTTTCATAATTTTAATCGGAATCTTGGGCATTATTATTCAATCTTTTTCACTGCGTTCCGTAAAAATCCCTGTATTTGTTTATTAGAGTATTTCTCTTTTATAAAGGAAATTTTCGTGGCTTCTAAATCTTTAAAATAAACTAATTGTTCTAAAAATAATCTTTCATTAAATTCCGGACCAAACTTTTTTAAAGCCAGTTTATAAATTTCTGACAAACTGATATATTTATCTTTAAGCAGAAAAAAAATATCTACATAATCTCGCCAAACAGCTCGTCTACCAATGGTGTAAGCTTTATCAAGGGCGATATCTTTGATAGACAAAAGAGGCAATGAAGAAGTTATTACTTTCCCGAAAAGAGGTTTAAATGGATAACTTACTAAATTCAATAAGATATTATTAGTTGTTATCAGATTTATTTGCTTTTGGGTATTTAAACCAACTTCCTTTATTTTTATTGCCTTCCTCGCCTCTACAATTAAATTCCGGCTTAATTCTTTGCTAAAGAATAAATCAAAATCATAAGAATGGCGATGTTTAATTTGTAAAGAAAGTGCGGTGCCGCCCGATAATACAGCTTCCTTTTTAAAAACCTTTAATCTTTGAAAAACTTCTTCGTAGGATTTATCCAAAATATCAAAGTGGAGTTGCGACATATTTGTTAGAATTAAGCGGCCTTTTAATGTCTAAAAGAATATTTTTAACAAAATTAAAAGCAGATTCTCTATATATCCTTGTTGAATGCTCTAAGAAAATCATTTTTATCTCATTATCGGAATAGTTAGAAAATAACCATCTTAAGGTTTCCATATTACCATACGCCAAAATCTGGTTAATAATATAAACCTTATCTTTTTTTAAATCCAACTCATTGACTTTTACCGACCATAAAAATGGCTGTAAAAACTCTGGTAATTTATTTGATTTTTTTATTTGCTTCATTTTTAACTTAAATCGGAATCTTGGGCATTAAAATTATTCGACTACTTTCACAGGGAGCAAGCTTATATCCTCACCACTTAAAAAATGACCTAATATAATAACGTCGTCTTCTGCATAAGAAGGTATCAAGAAAAATTCATTCTCCTTTATTGAATAGCCAAAGACATATGACGGAATTTCAGAACATTTAATACTACCTCCCATAACTACTTGTTTTGGGCTAGTATCAGCAAACTGTATTTTAATAAATTTTTCAGCTAGTGCTACTTCGTTATTGCTTAAGATTTGATTTATATCAAGCTCTTCGTCTTTCGTTATGCTAATTCCATTTAAACAAGCCTCTGATCCTCTTATTATATAAACATTCCCCTCCTCGTCATATATCGTTAATTCTGCTAATGCTAACGAGCCAAGAGAAGAATCTTCTACAATTTCAAAAGAACATTCTAAACCAGCTCCACAACTAAAAGATTCGGCTCTATAATTTTCCTCGCTTGGGACAAATTTGAAAGTAGAGAGAATCCGGTTAAACAACTGTTCGTGAGGTTCGGGATTCATGGTTATTTGATTATTGTATATCAGCGTATAGATAGTTCCTTTATTTTCTATGTGCCAAGAAGAAAAATTAAAGGCGTCATATTCTTCAGAAGGAACGATATCTCTATAATATTTCTTCAGAAATTCATTCTGATTTATCGTAATCATTTCTGGATTTAAAAATTCGTAGGTCTTAGCCCCTGGCCCGGCTGGCGAACTATAATGTCCTCCGATATATTTTTCAGCATCTTGAATGCTAGCTGTGACAAAAACATTAAAAGTAACTATTTTATTGAGCGAAGTATCACGGGAAGATAAAAAATCTTCATCCCAAAAACTAACTCCTTCACAATCTATTATGCCGCAATCTTCCTGGACAATAAAATTTTCCGGATATTTTATCTCAAATCCATATTCTTCATTATGATAAGTTTGCCAATCAGAAATATCTATTTCCGTCGCCAATAGGGCTTCGATAGCCGCATACATACTTGTTCGGGAAGTGGTCAGGATTAATTTGCCGGCGACAATGCCGTAATCAATACTCAAGGCCGGGTCGGGAAAATTAAGATAACGAATGGCTACATCATGATAAATATTATCCTGAAATCCCTCGGTAAAAGCGGCCGGTACTTCGTCTTCCAGGAAAAGCGGCTTAAGGTCTCCAACCATGGTCGCTTCCCAATTTTTCAGGTCAGCCACCAAAGTTTCGCTTTGAGCCATTTCAATAATCAGACCTAAGCGATTGCCGGCCGTTTGATTATATAAAAACAAAGTATAATTATCGCCCTCCACCTGGCTAGCTGCCGCGGCCGCCAGAACATTATCAGGCAAACTAACTCCCAAAGCAGTTAACAAAGTATTCAAATCAGCGTATTTCTTTTCTGTCTGACTGACTAATTTGACCAAAACTTGTTTGAAAGTATTGGCCGCCTGTGCTTGGCTGGCTGCTGTTTTCAATACATCGACCAGTAAATCCTCCTGCCCAATAGCTAATTCAATGGCCTTGGTTTCCGCTACCGGAATTAGCGAGGCCGGCATAGTTGGCTCGGTTGGCTGACAATCAGCGTCAATCTGACACTGGTCCTCCTCTTCTCCTTCTACCTGTAGACATAAATTATCCTGACATTCGTAATGGAAAACCGGCGTGACTACCCGCAGATAATTCCACCAGTAAATAAACCCGCCGAGACCACCGATAACCACGACGACAGCTAAACTAATGAAAACGAATCTTAAAAGAGGTTTTTTCTTTTTGACTATTTTGGGTTTCCGGAACTTCTCTATCTCCTTTCCGACCCCCTCTGGTTTTCTCTCTTTTTCCGCTTTTTCCCGGGCCACCGCTTTTCTTCTGGCCTCTTCAATCCTTTCTCGCGTTTCCTCAATCCTCTTTTTAATCTCTTCCTCTTTTCTTAATCCTTCGGCTGGTTGAGGCGGCGCGACCGGCAAAGTTGGCCGAGGGGCCGGCGGCGGTGAAGGTATCTCTGGCCTTTTAGCGGGTTCAAACACAGGCAAACCGGCTGGCGGGACTGCTCTCTTAAATGGTTCAGCCGGACTCGGCGGAACCACCTTTTTAGGCGGTCCTCCTCTAATTAACCCAGCTACTGGCCGACCTGGCTCGGCCGGGCCCTTTTTCTTTAAGACAGCTAAGTCTTTCTCCATGGTCCGAATAAAAGATCTTTTATCCGAACTTAAAACATCGGCCGGTTCAAGTGGTTTTTTCTCTTTATCTGATTTTATTGGCTCTTTAATGATATCCACAGATAAAATTATTTATCCTTTTTAATTTTATTCATTGATAGACCAATCCGGCCCTGCTCATCAATCTTTTTTACTTTGACCGGAATCATTTGGCCGGTTCTAACGATGTCTTCAACCCGGCGAACCCGGTAAGGAGCCAGTTCAGAGATATGGAGCAGGCCTTCCTGACCAGGCAGAATCTCAACGAAAGCGCCAAAATCAGTAATTTTAGTCACCCGGCCTTGAAAAATCTCACCGACTTTGACTTCGCGAGTCAAATTCTTAACCCATTCCAGGGCTTTTTGACCAGCCGCTTCGTCAGTTGAAGTAATATTGACCAAACCATCGTCTTCAATGTCAATTTTAACTCCGGTCTCTCCGGTTATTTCGTTAATCACTTTGCCGCCCGGTCCGATAACATCCCTAATTCTTTCCGGATTAATTCTAAGAGTAAGGATGCGCGGCGCCAAAGGCGAAAGATCTTCTTTTGGCTGACTAATCGTCTTAGTCATTTCCTTCAGAATGTGCAAACGGGCTTCTTTGGCCTGGGCAAAAACTTTTTTAAGAATCTCTAAAGTAACTCCTTCTATTTTAACATCCATTTGGCAAGCCGTCACCCCCAGTTCAGTTCCGGCAATCTTGCAGTCCATATCGCCATGATGGTCTTCCGGTCCCTGAATATCGGTCAAGATACGATAGTTATCAACCGATTCCATCATTAAGCCCATAGCGATACCGCTGATGTGGTTTTTAATGGGCACGCCGGCATCCATCAGGGCTAAACTAGAACCGCTGACCGAAGCCATTGAGGAAGAACCATTGGAAGAAAGAATTTCTGAAACCAAGCGAATAGTATAGGGGAATTCTTCCTTGGAAGGAATCAAAGACAAGAGGGCTCTCTCAGCCAAAGCACCGTGACCGATTTCCCGACGGCCCGGGCCGCCTAAGCGGCCGGTCTCGCCAGTGCAATAAGGCGGGAAATTGTAATGGTGGAAAAAACCCTTTTTCTCCTCAACTTCCATACCTTCAATAGTCTGTTCATCGCCGGGCGCTCCTAAGGTGACTATCGAAAGAGCTTGGGTCTCGCCTCGTTCAAATAAACCTGAGCCGTGGGTCCGAGCCAAAAGACCAACCTGTGTTTTAATTGAGCGGACTTCGTCTAACTTACGGCCATCAGGTCTTTTCTCCTGACCAGAAGCGGCTTTCAAAATATTCTGATGGACAATCCGGTTAATTTCTTCCTCAAAAATTTCTTCAATTTGATTGGTTTCCTCCTCTGATTCCGGAGCCAAACCTTCGATTAACTCTTTTTTGATAACGCCCAGTCCTTCCAATCGTTCTGACTTGCCCGGCTGATAAAGAGCTTTTTCCAAGCGATCGCCTATTTTCTCCTTAACTTTTTTAACTAATTCAGCCGGCGCTTCGGCCGTCGCTAAAACGGCTTTGGCCGGATTAACCCCTTCAATGATTTTTTTCTGCCACTGAATAATTTCTTTAAGATGCGGCTGAGCAAATTCAATAGCTGACAGCAAAACTTCTTCGGGCAGCTGATTAGCCCCTCCTTCCAACATGTTAATCTTATCTTTTTTGCCGGCAATAACCAAATCAAAATCGCTTTTCTCCCGGCCTTGATAAGTCGGATTTAAAAGCCATTCTTCTTTATTCTCAGTAGTCCGACCTATCCGCAGACCGGCTATCGGCCCGTCCCAGGGGATATTAGAAACGCCCAAAGCCAAAGAAGCGGCCAACAAAGCCGGAACATCCGGGTCGTTCTCTTTATCAAATGAAAGAACCGTCAAAATAACCTGAAGGTCGTTTCTAATTTTCTGATTAAAGTTAGGTCGGATAACCCGGTCAACCATTCGGCCGGTCAAAACGGCCTCGTCGGAAGCCCGGCCTTCTCTTTTGAGAAAACGGCCGCTTTTAATCTTGCCAGCCGCGTAAAGTTTTTCCTCGTAATCAACCGTTAGAGGCAGATAATCAACCTGGCGGGGCTTCTCGTCCATGACCGCCGTGGCCAAAACGGTTGTCTGGCCGTAAGAAAGTAAAACCGCCCCATTGGCCTGTTGAGCCAAATGGCCGATTTCTACCTTTAATTCCCGGCCGGCCCAATCAATCTTAAATTGTTTGGAACTCATAAGTTCGAGCGCCCTCCAGCCAATATTGATATCGGCTTTCGTGCAGGTTTCTGTCCAAATTATCAATTGACAATTCGGATAAAAACCTAAACGAAAAAAACGAGACCAAAACCAACTAAAGAGCGCCTAATTAATTATTTTTTCAACAAATACTTATCTTTATTTTCGCTTAAATCAATAAAATCGTCAGCCGCTTCGGTTAGCTTGGCCGAAGCGCTTTTAGAAAAAGCAATTACTTCTACCTGGCGGCCCTGTCCTTTCAGGTATTCAACCAAAGGCAAAAAATCTCCGTCACCGGTTACCAGAACAATGGCATCCAATTGAGCAGACAACTTGACCGCGTCAACGGTCAGGCCAACGTCCCAGTCAGCTTTTTTCAAACCGCCGTAAAATATTTGAAGGTCTTTAACTCTTGTCTCAATGCTGGATTTGGTCAACGCCTCAAAAAAACTCTTTTCTTCGCCGCTTTCGGTCTTAATGACATAAGCAATGGCCCGAACCAGTTTTCGGCCGGAGACAGCCGTATTCAAAATCTCTTTAAAATTCACCCTGGCCCTGTAAAGATTCTTGGCTGAATGATACATGTTTTGCGCGTCAATCAAAACGGCTACCCGTTGTTCTTTATGTTTGATAATACTCATTTTTTTAATCCCAATTTTTTAACTATCTTCTTATAGCGCTTCTCGTCTTCTTCCTTTAAATAATCCAACAGCCGCTTTCGTTTGGAAACCATTTTTAAAAGACCCCGGCGGGAATGATTGTCCTTGGGATGTTTTTTAAGATGTTTAGCTAATTCCTCAATCTGCTTGGTGAAAATAGCAATCTGGACTTCGGCCGAGCCAGTATCTTTATCGTGGGTTTTATACTCTTTAATCACCTTGGATTTTTTAGTTGGGTTTAGCATATTATTGTCATTCTGAACGAAGTGAAGAATCTTTAAATTTATTCTAACAAGAAAAATAAAAAAAGGCAACTGGGGAAAACAAAAATCACAGAAAACAGAAAAAAGAAAAAGAAAAAAACCGTCCAGTTAATTTTGACCGGGCGGTCCTTCCTCACATTTTTTGAAGAAGCAACATCGGGCAGGTAAATCCTGACTTTAAGCCAATTAAGCCCACCGCAGAAAAAGCAAAGCCACCAAAGCAACTCATTTATCTGTCAGATGCCGTGTTAATAAAGCATCCGCCTCCGCCTCCGCCTCCGCCTCCGCCTCCAACCGAAGAAGGCAGAGTGGTCAAGCTTTGGTCATGACCATAGCTTGCTCCTTTGTCATTTCTGGCGACCAGTCGGAAATGATAGGTCGTCCCTGGATTCAGTCCGGCAAGATTAGCGCTGACTGCCACTCCATTCGTCCCTGAGCCAATCTCTGCTTCAGCTGTACTTGAACTATAACCGGTAGTCAGACCATATTCAAAGTAATAAGCGGCCTCCACTTTGCTGTTATTGGGGTTGACCGTACCATTAAGAACAGCCGAGTTGGCAGTCACTGAAGTAGCGTCACCCGTAGTTGCAATAGGCGCCTTCACTAAAGAAAGAATAGTCTTAAAAGCATTGGCTCTTCCGTTAGTAGCCACCTTGCCGGCTAAAGACGGTATAACATCCACATTACCTTCTATGGCTTCCTTTATCTCCAGGTTGCTTAAATCTGGATCAAACGCTCGAGTCAGTAAGCAAAGACCCAACAAGTGTGGGGTCGCCATTGACGTACCGCTATTGAAAGCGTATTCATCGCCATCAAAAATGTCTGAATGGGCGGTGAGCGCCACATCGTCAATGTAGAAGCCATCTTCGGTAATAGAGGAATTAGTGGACAAGCGGAATCTGAAATAGACGGCGGACTCACCGTCAAAATCTGTAGAGTCTACATCTATATGAAGCCACATTCCAGCGGACGAACCGGTGAGCCATACTCCAGACCAATTTAACAAATCATCAGAGGCCTCAATGTACAATTTATCCCAATGATACTCGCATATTCCCTTGATCTGAAATCTAACTTTTATACCAGTATCTGTAGAAAAGTCAAGGGGACCAATTCTGGCCCAGGAATTAGTATTGTTCTGATAATTCCCAACCGGACTGTCTGTAAGCGAATAGGCAGGGCTGTAAAATTCGCTACTAGTAATTCCCCAGGTATTGTTAGTGCCGCCTGTGGTCCAGCCGGACATATTCCCATCATCAAAATCGTCACTCCAGATGACAGCTCTCGACGGAATAGCGCTGTAAATATTCACTCCTGGTCCAGCCAGGTCCACGCTGACCGTTCCGTAATCTGAGAATGCAGCCAGCTCATCGTCTTGGTCTGTAGCGGCCACAGCTATGATATTAGGGCAATTATAACTGGACGGGTAATGAGGAATAGTGTCATTGTCATCAGCAGAATTTCCAGCTGAGCACACCACTACCGCCGAAGAGGCCTCAATGGCCTCTTTAAGAAACTGACTAAAGCCACCGCCGCCAAAACTCATATTCATAGCTGTCAGCTGAACCTGAAGAGCATTAGCGTATTCAACCGCTTCAATAATATCCGAAGTATATCCGCTGCCACTAGCATCCAATACTCTAAGAGGAATAATTTTGGCCTTCCAGCAAACTCCGCTTAAACCATAAGCATTATTTCCTTCTGCGGCCGCTGTGCCGGCCACGTGAGTACCGTGCCCCATGTAATCCATGGAGTCATTATCAGTGTCAACAAAATCCCACCCCCGAACATCGTCAATATATCCGTTATTATCATCATCAAGGCCATTGCCAGGTATTTCTCCCGGGTTAATCCAGATATTCCCTGATAAATCAGGATGGTTATAATCAATCCCCGTATCTAAAACAGCGCCGATGACTGTCTGACTGCCAGTACATTGAGAACATATACCCCAGGCCTCAGGAAGGTCCATATCGGCATCGGCCGCGCCAGTCGTCCCGTTTACTTTCTGGCCAGTGTTATGCAGTCCCCATAACTTGGGAAAACCAGGATCATTAGGGATGACCTCTGCAAAATAACGATAATTCGGCTCGGCATAGACTACATTTGGACTCCTGTCATAAACTACCAGGGCCTCTTCCACGCTTAGTTCAGGAGGTAGCTTGACCAATTGGATTCCACTTTTAAGGGTCTTAATGGTATTAATAGCATATTCTTCACGAAAATATCTGGTCGCCGCGGCCCGAACTGGAGCCCGGTATTTAACCAACACCTGGCCGGCCTTGTAATCCGGACTGACAACCTGGTCACCAAATTCAATCTGGCCATCGGTTGTCCCCGCAAAGGTAGGTACCCCTATGAAGATAAGGGCTACGACCAGAAACACGCCAACAAAAATCTTTATCTTTTTCATCTCGTCTCCTTTCTCAGTCATCTGAACTTACTTTAAATAACAGTTAAGTTACTTACCAAACAACTTGTTCAGGCACCCAACAAAAGCTGATACCAGTCAGAAGCCGGGTTAGCCCATTTAGAACGGTCTCACGGTCTCATCAAGCAGTAATCAATCTTGTTCGTCTAACCTCCTTTCTTTCTGGTTAATATTGACAATATAGTTTAGCTCTGCCTGGAGTACTTCTGGACATTTTTGTAATTGTTCTATCACTTCTTCCACTGAATCTCCAGTCAGAATTTCCATTAAATAAAGGTTTTTGGGCTGAGAAATTACTCTTATCGTCTTTAGCTTCAAGGTTCCCTGGATATTACTTATAGCTTGTTTACTGGCCTCTTCCTGAAATTTTACCAGAACCTGTTCAGCTGTATAATTTCTCTCTTCTCCAGTTGATTGAATTTCCAAACCGTCTACTTGTTTATTTGCTTGTTGTTTATGGCAACCAAGTAGAGATGTCGTAAAAATCAGGAGAAAAAGAAAAATGAATACCAAAATATTTTTTTTGCGGTTTAATTCCATAATCTTTATCCTTTCTTGTCTATACTTGTTTTGGGTCTAATTTTATAAACTGACATTTCCTAAAAATATAGATTCTCGAGTTTAAGCCTCTTTATTCAATTTTCAAACAGCTAAAAAGCAAGATAACCCTATTGGGTTATCTTGTCAAGTCCGGACCTTCTCTGCGTCCAAGCACTGAGCCACCTTGGGTGCGCCGTGAGGGAATCGAACCCCCGACCAATTGGTTAAGAGCCAACTGCTCTACCTGGCTGAGCTAACGGCGCCGGGCGCGCCCGGCATGATTCGAACACGCAACTTCCACGTCCGAAGCGTGGCGCTCTATCCATTGAGCTACGGGCGCTTACCAAATCCTATTCTATCTTAAAAAACAAAACTGGTCAATTGTCAAAAAGGTCTTTTTGGATTATGATGAGAGTATGAAATTAGCCAAAGAAATTGAAACCATTTTGAATAAATTGGATAAAGCCGGGTTTGAGGCCTACGTGGTTGGCGGCTGTTTGCGCGACCTTTTGATCGACCGGAAGCCAAAGGATTGGGACATTACCACCAAGGCCAAGCCGGAGCAGATTCAAAAAATCTTTCCCGATAGTTTTTATCAGAATAAGTTTGGCACGGTTACCGTCAAAACTAAAAGCAAAGAAAAAACCCTTCAAGAAATTGAGATTACCACTTTCCGGACCGAGCAAAAATATACAGACAAGCGTCATCCGGATAAAATCTGTTTCACCTCCAACCTGAAAGAGGATTTAGCTAGGCGGGACTTCACCATTAATGCTCTGGCCCTGGACAAAAAAGTAAAGATTATTGATTTGTTTGACGGGCAAAAAGATTTGAAGAAAAAAATTATTCGGGCCGTTGGTCAGCCGGCCGAGCGCTTTAATGAAGATGCTTTGCGGATGCTCCGGGCCGTCCGTTTGGCCGTGGAACTTAATTTTTCCGCCAAAGGCGGGCCAGTCTCTGGCTGGAAGATTGAACCAAAAACGTTCAAAGCGATTCAAGAAAATGCCGGCTGGCTGCAAGCTATGGCTAAAGAAAGAATCCGCGATGAATTAATCAGAATAATTATGTCAGTTAAAGCAGACGAGGGGATTGAATTATTAAGAGAAACCGGCTTGTTAAAATATATCATTCCGGAATTGGAGAAAGGGGTTGGTGTCAGTCAAAACCGGCATCATATCTATACTATCTACCAGCATTCTATTCTTTCTCTCAAATTCGCCGCCCGGAAGAAATATAATCTGGAAGTGCGTTTGGCTGCCCTGTTTCACGATATTGCCAAACCGCAGACCAAAGAAGGCGAAGGCCCGGAAGCAACTTTTTACAACCATGATATCTTAGGGGCTAAGTTTGCCGTCAATATTCTCAGCCGACTGAAATTCCCCAAGAAAACTATTGAGAAAGTGGCTCTCTTAATCCGCAATCATATGTTTGTCTATGATGTTGAGGAGGTGACTGAAGCGGGGGTGCGGCGGTTGCTAAGGCGGGTCGGCCTGAAAAATATTAAGGACTTGATTAACCTGCGAGTAGCTGATAGATTAGGGAGTGGTTGTCCGAAAGCAGTCCCTTATAAATTACGTCATCTTCAGTATGTCATTGAAAAAGTTTCTCAAGACCCTATTTCAGTCAAGATGCTTAAAATTGACGGCCACAGGGTCATGGAAATCTTGGGAATTGAGCCGGGACCTCGGATTGGCTTAATCTTAGAGGCCTTATTAGCCGAGGTTTTAGAAAAGCCCAAATTGAACAGTAAAGAGAAACTTAGCCAAAGAATTAGAGAATTAAAAAAGCTCTCTGATAAAGAACTTAAAGATAAGACCAAGAAGGTTAAAGAGAAAAAAGAAGAGGTTGATTTGGAAATAAAAGGTAAATATTGGGTAAAATAAGGGTGTAGTTCCCGGGGCGTCCCTTTTTTATATAAAGGGTTGCCATTGAGGGTGTATAAAAAAGGGACGCCCCCGAATACGCCCCTGAATACTAAATTAATCGCTGATAATTTCTAGGATAACGGGGTGTGGCCTAGTGGTTTAAGGCGCCGCCTTCGGGAGGCGGAGATCGCTGGTTCAAATCCAGTCACCCCGACCAAAATTATGCGTCTAATAAATAATACAACCTGGGAAAAAGTTTTTGACGGCTGGAGGCAAAGAGAAGCCAACGACCCTGGTTGGACTAATTGCGCCACCAATATTAAGGGCTGGCCAGACTGGGAATCCTGGAGGGGTTTCACTGTTTCACAATTCGGCCTAGAAGAACTATCTTGGCAAATATTTGAATTTACTGATCCAATCAATGAAATTCCGGCTATGCTCATTGGTCCTTATAGCGGCTGGCAAGCAAGAGTGACCAAGAAAAACCAGAGCACTTTTGAAGACTTATTGAACATACCAGAGCAATTCGATTTTTTTTCAAAACACGACAAGGTCCTCTCCATGATAACTGACTTACCTTTTCCAACTGAATTTATTGGCTTGATTAGAGAAGACCAGAATAAAATAGTTTGTATTGAGGGACATCATCGGGCCACGGCAGTGGCTCTAGCCAAAAAACAAGGACGCTCTATAGATTTTAAAGGCGAGATAACTATTGCCTTGGCTAAACTAACAAAAGACCAAGTCAGTGTTCTTGATAATGCCTTAAAAAGAGGCACCTCAATGAATCCAAAATAAGAATAGGAAAGGTCGTAAAAAGAAAGGAGACAAAAAGATGTTAGCTCAATCACCTTTAGACCTTAAAAAGGTCCAAAAAAAAGACCTGGACAAAGAAATTCTGCGTCTGGGTATGATTGCTGAACTGGACGCGGTTAATCTGTACGAACAATTAGCGGCCATGACTCAAAACAGGACAATGAAAAGAGTCCTCCTGGATATCGCCAAGGAGGAAAAAACCCATATGGGTGAGTTTCAAGCTTTACTTCTAAAATTAGACCGAGAGCAAGTTAAAGAATTGAAAGAAGGCGAGAAAGAGGTCAAAGAACTAGCCAGATAAAAGGG
>Ga0315546_1000149_pt1 | contig 54565 bp, 71 predicted proteins | sample SalMarSW160170MG_FD_203833 | JGI IMG/M metagenome (GOLD analysis project Ga0315546, IMG submission 203833) | Salt marsh sediment microbial communities from the Plum Island Ecosystem LTER, Massachusetts, United States - Salt Marsh Sediment SW1601-170 ...
CTTTGTGTCTTGTTGAAGGCCATTCCGATGCTGGAAAAAGCGTTCTATGCCAGCACTTAGCTTACGGCACGCCGGCTTCTGGTCAAACCAGCGTTGCCTATTACACTACAGAGAATAGCATCAGGAGCCTGATTACACAGATGGATTCCCTCCATCTGTTCACACTGGACTACTTCCTGTGCGACCATTTGCGAATCTACCCTCTAGCCTACGGCAGCGGAAGCTGTAGAGAAATCTTCAAATTGCTGACACACCATTTCTCCAGACTACCTGATGATTTCAAGCTTATAATAGTTGATTCCATCACTTTACTCATATCACACAGCAAATCAGTGCCCATTATTGACTTCTTTTCGGAATGTAAATCTCTGTGTGAAAAGGGCCGGTCTATTATCCTGGTAGCACATTCCTACGCCTTTGAAGAGGAGTTACTTTCCCGAACCCGCTCGGTGTGTGATGCTCGCTTCAGGCTCAGATTGGAAGAAGTGGGCGACCGCATGATAAAGCTGCTCGAAGTTCTCAAGGTGCGCGGTGCCGACAGACCTACCGGAGATGTCGTCAGCTTTGACATAGAACCTAAAATAGGTATGCGAATTATTCCCCTCGCCAAAGCCAGAGTCTAGGAGGTTATTAGCATGCTCCGTTTAGTGCTAAAGATTTCGGTAATACTTGCCTTGTTCTTCCTCATTGGAGCAAGCTTCGGTGCTTTCAATTTTGTAGACGCATCTCCTGCTCTGGACTCTCAATGCACTCTAAGTATATTGAACGGCAGCGCTGAGGTTCAGGGTCCGGGTTCGGATGAGTGGAGAAAAGGTGCTGACGGTATGACCCTAACCGCTGGTACCCGCATAAGGACAACCCTCGACTCTCACGCATTACTGACTTTCTTTGAGGGTAGTATACTCAAACTTGATCCAGGCACCGACATCGAAATTAAACAGGCCGAACATGATGACCTACAATCCGCCATCATAGCTCTAAAACTATGGATGGGTAGAACCTTGAGTCGCATAGTAATATTTATAAGTCCGAGTTCGCAGTACCCGATTGAGACAATTCCAGCTGCAGTGCGAGGTTAATGTATATACTTTAAATGGGGGGCAGGTGTAGTATTTTATCAGGGAGTATTGAAGGGAATATGAGATATGAGTGCGTCTAATGGTCAAGAAAACAATCCCGCCTCGCTTTACCATAAAAATGAGCTAGTAAGGGCTAGAGATGAGATACAGAGGATACGGCTTTGTATACAGCGGGAATTGAAGCTAGCTAAGAAACTCAGAATTGATGCAGAAAAATATAAAAAGGAAGTGGAAGCAAGGGCACGCAGTCAGGCATCTATGCTTCTCCTAAGGGCTCGCCTGGCGACCAAAAAAGAAATAATTACAGAGTTCAAACACACAGCCAATCGGGAAATAAAGGAAGAGATTGAGCAGTTCAAACGCACGGCTAGTGAGGAAATGCAGAAAGTAGTTATAGCAGAGTTCAAGCGCACGGCCGATGAGGAAATGCAGAAAGAAATAACAGAGTTGGTAAGCACAGCCGATAAGGAAATGCAGGAAAAAATAACAGAGTTGATAAACATGGCCGATAAGAAACTACAGAAAGAAATAACAGAACTGATAAACACGACGGCGAATCAGAGAGTACAGAAAGAAATAACAGAGTTGGTAAGCACAGCCAATCAGAGAATACAGGGGAAAATAACAGAGTTGATAAGCACGGCCGACGAGGAAATGAATAAAATACATGAAGTCTTGACTGATATTCGCAAAATTCGTCTTGCAGCGGATAAAGAACTACAAACACAGCGAAGACTTAAAGCTGCCACTAGTATTATATCCTTAGTATCCCCATCCGAAAAATAAGAGGCTCCGGACTTCACCTTACCTGCTGGAGCACGGACAGAGGGACGTCGCCCTTCTGGAAGGGGCTCAGCCCCTTCACTTCCTCTTGATAAGGGGAACAATTAAACCATTCACCACCCCGAAAAAACGCCTAGATTTTGATTACAGAGCCTCAGTTCTCAACACTTGAAAACCTGAGTGAACAAAGCGCTAGAACGTATGATTAGATAAATACTTAGTGAGAGGCATGGAAGCCTATTGCTGATGTTTGACCCAACGACTCAGACCAGAATTGCAAGCCGTGTAATAAAGTGTTAAACTGCTTCCAAGGTTCACCGGTGAAGAGGGAAGATTACTGTGGCAGATTCTGGCATGGTGCTCAAAGAAGGAGATATTCTTGAAGCCAACTACTGGCCAGAACCCATCAAGGTAATTGCTACAAGGGCAATAGGATATAGGGTACAGATTTTCGCCACGGGATTGAATTCTCGGACCTCTTACGACGTTACTCTATCTCAACAGCAGATATCAGCGGAAGTACGTATTATCCAACGTGGGCTGCTCGAATTCAGCGGCGATGCTGCAAGTTTTAGGCTCGCCGTAGAGGCATGGCGCATACGCCTCGCCCACGAGTTTGACCCTCACTTTGCTGTAAGCGTTTCCCAAATAGACCCCCTTCCTCACCAACTCGAGGCAGTCTACCACTACATATTGCCCCGTCCTCGCGCCCGATTTCTTTTAGCTGATGACCCGGGAGCTGGCAAGACCATTATGGCTGGGCTTCTCCTCAAAGAGCTAAAAATTCGTGGTTTGGTCGACAGGACTCTCATTGTTACACCGGCTAACCTGACAGATCAGTGGCGTAGAGAGATGAAAGAACGGTTTGCCGAAGTCTTTCAAGTGGTTCGTGGGGGTACCCTAGAAGACCTTTATGGTCGAAATGTCTGGGTAGATACCGCACAATGTATAACTTCGATGGATTTTGCCAAACCTTCACGACGTCCTGAGCGGCAACACGTATTTGAGGCACTTAAAGAGGGGCACTGGGATCTCATCATCGTCGACGAGGCTCACAAGATGGCAGCCTATCAACGAGGAGAAGAGAGAGGACCGGACAAGAGTGAGCGTTATAAGCTTGGTGAGGCCCTTTCTGATAGATGTGATCATTTCCTTATGCTTACTGCTACTCCGCATAAGGGTGATCCTGAAAACTTTCGCTTGCTCCTGCAGCTCCTTGACAAAGAGATGTTCGAGAGCCCCCGAAGTTTAGAAGTGGCGTTACAGAATCGGGAGGCTCCGTTGTTCTTGCGTCGCCTCAAGGAGGACATGGTTGACTTCCCAAGGCCAGGAGAAACTAAAGCCCCAAGGCTCTTCAGGGAGCGGCATGTTAAAACGGTGACTTTCCGTCTAAAGGATTCTCCGAGCGAGTGGCACCTTTATGAAGAGGTAACCAAATATGTAGAAGACCAATCTGTACGCGCAGCCGCTGCCGGGAAGCGGGGACGGCTCATAGGGTTGACCCTTGCCCTTCTTCAGCGCCGGCTAGCTTCAAGCATCAGGGCTATCCGGAGGTCTCTAGAGCGCCGCCACAAAAGGCTATCATCGCGGTTGGAACACATTGACCGCCTTGAAGAAATGAAAGAGGATCTGGAACCTGAAGATATCGAAGAGATGACTGAGGAAGAACGCTGGGCGTATGAGGAATTACTAGAAGGTGTTTCTCTAGCAACTACCAAGGAGGAGCTAGCCTGGGAATGTAGGGAACTGGAGAAATTGATCGGGCTGGCTAAAGAGGCAGAAAGAGCCCGTTCTGAGGTGAAGCTTGGAGAGCTTAAGCGGCTTCTAGCGGATGAGGGCTTCTTCAGCAGTGGGACGAAGCTGCTGGTCTTCACTGAACACAAGGATACATTGGACTACCTTGTCGAACAGCTACGCCGGTGGGGTTTCACTGTTGCCCAGATTCACGGTAGCATGAAGCTGGGCAACGAGACCACGCTGGGAACTCGCATTTACGCCGAGCGGGAATTCCGAGACCCTGAAGGCGCACAAATAATGGTGGCTACTGAGGCTGCTGGCGAGGGTATTAATCTCCACTATAGCTGCTGGGTTATGATGAACTACGATATCCCATGGAACCCCAATCGACTCGAGCAACGCATGGGCCGCATTCATCGCTACGGGCAGACTCGTGATGTCCTAGCCTTCAACCTTGTGGCTGCCGACACTCGGGAAGGTGAGGTCTTGTATACCCTCCTAGAAAAGATAGAGGAAATTCGCCAAGCTCTGGGGAGCGACCGTGTCTACGATGTAGTCTCGGAGATTCTTCCTGGCGCTCGCCTTGACCAGCTCTTTCGCCAAGCGCTGTCTAGACAGATATCCTGGGAAGAATTCAAAGACCGCTTAGCTAGAGAAGTCTCACCTGATGAGATCAACACCATCCGTGAAGCAACCCTTGAAGGCCTGGCTACTCGTCATATTGACTTGGCTACATTGATGGCCGAGAACCAAATGGCCAAGGAACGACGACTGATGCCTGAATACATTGAAAGATTTTTCCTTGACGCATTCCAATCCTTCGGTGGGCAAGTGTCGCGCCGTCAGAATGGTCTCCTGCGTATTGAGCGCGTACCTTTGGCTCTTCAGCATATTTCACCGGACCTACGCCGCCGCTTTGGAGCCGTTGCTAGAGAATATCGCAAGGTCACCTTCCGTAAAGAGCAGCTCAAGCAGTATACCGATGCTGAACTCATGGGGCCAGGTCATCCGCTCTTCGAGTCTGTGTTGACACAGGTCCTGGAGGAGCACGCGGCCTGTTTGAGGAGTGGTGCCATCTTCTACGATGCAGATCGAAACGCCCCTAGTTGGGTGACCTTCTATTATGCTCGGGTGCGGGACGGTCGGGGCCAAGCAGTAGGTGGGCGTCTATTTGCTCTCGAAGTATCTCAGGATGGCAGTATATCTATCGCTAATCCATCACGCTTATTAGATTGCAAGCCTGCTGGAGAGGTGCCCCCTGCCTTGCCTGAGTCATCGGGCGCGCTGGGGGGCGATGCTTTACTTGAATGGGCGTACAACCGTATCTTCGACCCATTCTTAGAGGAAATCCGTGAGCGGAGGAAGCGTGAACTGGACCTGGCTGAGCGTCATGTCCGACTCTCGCTGGACCACCTTGTAAGTGAATCTGTCAGTAAATTAATGCGCTATCGCAAGAGGCGGGATGCTGGTGAGGACATGGCTGCCGCTCTTCGGCAAGAGGAGACAAGAAAGCAGGAATTAGAGGAGAGGAAAGAGAGACGGCTGCGGGAGATTACCTTGGAACGTAACCTGACCTTGACTACCCCCGAGGTTTTGGGTATGGCCCTGGTTCTGCCCTTGCCTGTCGAGCCCGAAAAGGCTAGGCCACGCCGGGATGAGGAGGTCGAGGAGAGGGCAATGGAGGTGGCGATGGCATATGAGCGGGATTCCGGACGAAGGCCGGAGAATATTTCGCAGGAAAACCTTGGTTTCGACATTCGTTCCTGGGGCTCAGATAGGACTATCCGTTACATTGAAGTCAAAGGTAGAGCTAGCGTCGGAGCAGTGTGGCTTACTCCCAATGAGTGGCAGATTGCCCAACGTTTCGGTCAAGCCTACTGGCTCTACATTGTGTTTAATACCACCACTGAACCCCAGCTAAAGTGTATTCAAGACCCAGTGCATAGCCTCAGAGTGGTGGAGGAAAAGGAGATTGTGCGCTATATTGTGCCTGTGGAATCCTGGCAGGAGGCTGTGGAGGCAGTTACAAATAAGAGCGAAGGTGGAACTTAGCCATGCGTCGCCTTATTGAATCTTATTTACCGATTAAGGAAATCTCTGCCCAGGCCTCCCGAGAGAAGTCAATCCGTCATGGCCATATTTCCACTCTTCATATCTGGTGGGCACGCCGTCCTCTGGTGGCCTGCCGCGCAGCAATTCTCGGTTCCCTCTTACCTGACCCCGACGACCCTGAGTGTCCTCAAAGCTTTCGTGACCTTATCTACGAGCTTCTGCCAGCGCCCAAGGAGGGAGAAGACACCGCCCGCAACCGGCTCCTACGTTTCATGGTGGACTTCTGCACCTGGGAAGCCTCTAATGACCAGGCTATGGTGGCTAAGGCTCGCAGCCTCATCCTGGCAGCCAACGGCGGGGTGCCTCCCAAGGTACTCGACCCCTTCGCTGGGGGTGGCTCCATACCTCTGGAGGCCCTGCGCCTGGGATGTGAGGCTCATGCCTTAGAACTTAATCCGGTCGCTTACCTTATCCTACTCTGTACCCTGGTCTACCCCCAGAAGTATGGACAGGAGGTAGAGATAGAGGAAGAGGTGGGTGGCATGGTGGTAAAGAAAAAGGTTAATCGCTTAGCCTACGATGTGGAGCGCTGGGGTAGATGGGTTTTAGAGGAAGCTAAGAGGGAAATAGGCCAGTTCTATCCTCCCGACTCTGATGGTTCCGTGCCGGTAGCCTATCTCTGGGCTCGCACAGTCACCTGTCCCAATCCCGCCTGCGGCGCTGAGATACCTTTGGTGCGCCAGCTATGGTTGGCTAACAAGGCCAATAAGAAGAGGGCTCTCAAGATGGTGCCCAACCGTGCTTCTAAGAAGATGCGTTTTGAGGTGGTGGAGGGCAAGGCTATCGACTTTGACCCTAAAAAGGGCACCGTACGGAAGGGTTCTGTAACCTGCCCCTTCTGCTATCAGGTAGCGCAAGCGAAGTTCCTGCGGGCCGAGGCTAACGCTGGACGCATGGGTGAGAGAATGATGGCTGTTGTGCTCTCCTCAAATAGCGAAGGTAAGAAATATAGGTCGGCTACTGCCCTGGAGACCAAGGTCTTCCATAGAGCAAAGGAGGCTCTAGCACATTTGCAAGCAGAATACCGCGGGGCGCTGAGCCTTCTTCCTAACGAACCAGCACGCGGTACGTTTGCCAGCAATGCTCAAGGCGGTATGTATGGCTTCTTCACATTTGGCAATTACTTCAACCAAAGACAGTTGCTGACACTTATCACTTTAGCTAAGAAAGTTCAGGGAGCGTATCAAGCGGTCTTGTCTGAGACAAGCGACGCAGAACAGGCAAAGGCGATAGTTACTTTCCTAGCGTTAGCTACAGATATGATGTGTGCCTTTTCTTGCAAGGTGGCACGATGGGAGAACACTTCTCAAGCAATAAAACACGCTTTCGCAAGACAAGCGATACCTATGGTTTGGGATTACGCAGAGGCAAATCCTCTGAGTGGTTCAACTGCAAGCTGGGAGAAAGGATTCCACTATTATTTGAAGGTCATTGAAAACTGCAGTAAGGTAGGCTCCAAAGGCGCATCAGTAAATCAAGGAACAGCCACACGTCTACCTCAAGTAGATTCTTTCTCAGACACGGTGGTTACGGATCCACCATATTATGACAACGTAGCCTATTCTGACCTTTCTGACTTTTTCTATGTCTGGCTTAAGCGATCCGTGGGGCACCTTTATCCAGAAAACTTTGCAACGCCTCTCACTCCCAAACGGGAAGAGATCATTGTGAATCAGTATTATCGCCTTGATGGTGTCAAGGATAAGGCCTTCTTTGAAAGCAAAATGGGCGATGCTTTCCAAGAGATATATCGGGCTTTGAAACCAAACGGTATATGTGCGGTAGTGTTTGCTCACAAGACTACCTCTGCTTGGGAAGCCCTCATATCGGCAGTCCTGAACGCAGGGCTTACCGTTAGTGCCTCTTGGCCCTTACACACAGAGATGGAGGCTCGCCTCCGGGCCCGCGAGACCGCTTCTTTGGCGTCTTCTGCGTGGCTTATCTGTAGACACCGATCAATAGATGCCGGCATAGGCGCTTGGAAACAGGTCAGGGAGGAACTGGAGCAGCGAGTAAAGGAACGGCTGGACTTTTTCCTATCGCAGGGTATCAAAGGAGCGGATGCCTTCCTTTCTGCCATAGGCCCGGCCTTGGAGGTCTTTGGTCGCTATGAGCGAGTGGAGCGCATCACTGGGGAGACCATCACCGTGGGGGAGTTCCTAGATACAGTGCGGGAGGTAGTCTCCTGGCATGCTTTAGCGAAGGTGATGGAGAGTCAAGAACTGGGTGCCGTGGACGCTCCCACTGCTTTCTACGTATTGTGGAAGTGGACATATGAAGTTCTAGAGCGAATACCAGCTTCCGCTGCCGTCGAAAATGAAGAGGCAGAAGAGATAAGTGGAGAAGAAGGTGAAGAAGTAAATGTTTCTGCTGGAAGGTCTACGAATGGTCCAGGAGGTCGCGTTAAGGTACCCTTTGACGACGCTCGCAAGCTGGCTCAGGCAGTGGGTGCCGAAGTGGATGAACTGATGAAGCACGGTGGCATCTTGCAAAAAGACAAGGAATATGTCCGCCTGCTAGGGCCAGAGGAGCGCAGAGCATATTTCTTCCCCCAGGCACCACGGTACCGAGATCATGCTGCTCGTACCCTGGCTCAACCATACCTTGCGGAAGAGCTGGCACCGCGAATGAGTTTTTCTGTTAACGGTCATGCTCGCTATGCACCTGAGCACCCGAGCCACGCCAGATCACTGACAATTATCGATGGTCTACACATGGCGGTTCGCCTTTGGGCCGACCATCAGCAAGAACTTCTTAATGAATTTCTGGAAAAGAGCGGGATGGGCTCGCAGGAGACCTTCTGGCGGGTGGCCCAGTCTTTGTCGAACCTGCTACCATTGCAGTCGCGGGAAAAGCAACTCCTAGACGGTTTGCTTGGCAGGCGAGATGTACTTGAGAGGCAAGTCGCTGTCCGCCAGCCTAGTCTTTTTGATGGAGAGGAGGTGCAACAATGAAAGCGACATTACCCCCGTGGCGCACAGTAGCTCGGCCTCATGCCGATATCATTCAAGGTCGTTTTGACCCCTCAGTGTTTGCTGCTAACCTAGCCCGGGTGGTGGCTGGCGATGCCCCCTACGACTATGCCGAACCTGGGCGCTTCTTTGAGAAAACGTACCTGACCCAGGGGATCAAAGAGTTGTTGGGATCGGTGCTCAGACGCCTTGTTGGTAAATCGGCAAGTGAGCCAGTCACCGATATCCTTACCTCCTTTGGTGGTGGTAAGACGCATACTCTAATGGCCTTGTACCACTTGGCAAAGAATGGGAATCAGGCAGAAGCCTGGACAGGGGTGAAGGGCTTATTGGAAGAAGCTGGACTGGAGACAGTGCCCAAGATGCGGGTAGCGGTTTTAGTGGGAACTGAGCTTGACCCTTTGAAAGGCATAGAAAGACCAGGTGAGCCTCTCCGGAGGACCCTCTGGGGAGAATTAGCCTGGCAACTTGGCGGAGTTGAGGCATATGAACTTGTGCGGGAACACGATGAGCAACGTATTCCGCCCCCAGAGGACGCTCTTATGAGACTGATATCAGGAGACCGGTCCACACTCATTCTGGCCGACGAAGTTATGGAATACATCCGGCGGGCACGAGCTGTCTCAGTTCACGATAGCAGCCTGGCTACCCAGACTATTGGCTTTTTCCGGCACCTCACCGGGGCGGTCTCCGCCACTCCCAGGTGTGCTCTAATTGCCACCCTTCCCGCCAGCACCTTGGAGATTGGAAAGGAGGATGAGGAAGACTTCCGGCGCTTAAAAATGATGCTTCAGCGGGTGGAGCGGACCCGGCAACTAGCTGAGGGAGAAGAAATCTACGAAATCGTAAGGCGCCGGCTCTTCGACAATATCGGTTCGGCAGATGTGCATCGACAAGTAGCAGGAGCCTTTGTTGAGTACTACCGCCAGAACGAGGATGTTTTTCCACGAGGGGTAGCTAGCAAAGCCTATGGCAATAAGATTGAGCGTGCTTACCCCTTTCACCCAGAGTTTCTGGATGTCCTCAATGAGCGTTGGGCATCTATACCTGGCTTCCAGAAGACTCGGGGTGTGCTACGGATGCTAGGACTCCTCATAGGGGAACTCTACGGAGAAGACCCCAATACCCTGATTCTCCCGTCCTCCGCCAAACTCTCCTTTCGGGACTTTCGCTCCGAAGTCTTGCGCCAGGCTGAGGCTGAGGCTCAGTTCCATTCGGTGATAGAGTCAGATATCTCAGGCACAGGGGCACGGGCGCAGAGAATTGACGCCGAGGGTAGTGATACTTACCAGCGAGAACATATAGCCGAGGGAGTAGCCACTGCCATTTTCTTCTACTCTTTTGGGGGAACTGGCGGCATCTCAGCAGCAACATTGCCACAACTGCGTCTGGCTACGTTGCGCCCAGGCCTAGAGCCCGCCTTTGTACCAGATGCCCTCGAGAGCCTCAGCAAACGCCTCTATTATCTTGAAGTAGAGGCCGGGCAACATCGATTCACAGTCACCCCCAATTTGAATGCAATCAGAGTTGATCAAGAGGCAAGTGTTGATCATCATCTGGTAGAGGAACTCGTAAAGGAGGAGGTAATCAAACAGGCCCGGGGCAATCGCTTCCGGGTTATTCCCTATCCGCAGGAGATTCGGGACGTCCCTGACCAACCAGTGCTTACTTTGGTCGTAATGCCACACAACCAGACGTGGGAGGCTGATTCTCGACCAGTTACAGAAGAAAGAATACGAGAAATCCTTACTGGAGGCACTACCTTCAGAAGTTGCAGGAACTCTATAGCTTTCGTAGTGGCTGAACGTGCCGGTCCGCTACAGAGTGAAGCACGCACTCTGCTTGCTCTTGAAGCTGTGGACAGGCTCTATGGACGAACCGGTAAGCTATCCGATGCCCAGAAAAGGGACCTAGACCGTCTGCTTACGGAGAGCAGAAAAAGGCTCCCTCAGGCTGTGTGGAGTGCCTATCGCTTTGTGGTGACAGCTGGTGAAGGAGATTCCCTTCAGGTATTTGATCTGGGCCATCAGCTCCAACACCAAGGTAGAACTCTGGCTGATGCAGTCTGGGAACATCTGGCAGCCAAAGAGCGACTAGCTCCGCGTCTTGGTCCCAGCCAATTAACTAGTGGTGCCCTGCACTTATGGCCTCATGAAGAAGAGATAATAAATGTCCGCACTCTGAAGGATGCCTTCGCACAATACACCCACCTGCCGATGATACCGAGTGGGTTGGTATTGCAGACAACCATCTCACAAGGGATTCAACAAGGGCTATTTGGCTACAGTATAGGTAAAGGCGAAGAGAGACAATTCGATATCGTGCATTATAAGGTGCAAATTCCACCTGAAGCGGTAGAACTGACTGAAAGCGCGTGGTTGCTTGACTCAAAGCTCGCCGGTGTGCTAGCGGAGAAGCTATCTATCCCCATGGGCCCACCTATTGAACCTCCTGGACCTGGCCCAGGCGCCGGCCCACAACCTCCAGGGCTAGGGCCCATACAGGTAGGAGAGCAGTACCGTAAGGTGAAAGTCGAAAGTGACCTCGATTGGCGGAAGTGGGGAGAATTCTATGACGGCATTATCAAACCGTTGGTGCAGGCGGGGGCCACTTTGGAAGTACACGTGAAGGTTATGGCAGACTCGGACAAGGGGATTTCACAAAACACAGTGGACCTTGTTATTCGGGAGAACATAGCCCAATACGGCCTTTCGGCAGAAGTGCATCCCGGGGAAGATGCCGAGTGATCGACACGTTCTAGATATCAAGGCTGGTTACATTTCTCTTGGAGTTCGCCGAACCCAGCATTCCGTCACATTGGTTAATAGAAACTCGTGAAATATTTCCCGGTTCCTGGTGCTAGCTCATGGGCAATAGTTACAGTCGCTCAGCAGCTTTGAGGTATTCATCGACTCCAGCCCAACGCAGTTCAATGAGTCTGTCTAACACCTTTAATGCACGATCTTCTAACTCAAGATAGCATTCAAGAATGGTGTTTATGATAGCCAGAGGCACTTTAGAATGGGCTGCTGGTACGAAATCCCTGAAGTTGTAGAAATCATCACCGGCAGCATTCAAAAGCATTTCGAGAATTTCGAAACACGAGAGAGCATCCATAAGAAGGCACTTTTCTAGATAGTTTAAGATGTCGTATAGAGCAGGTCCCCTTATTGCCGGTCGTTTTGCAACTTCTTCGATAATGGGTCGAAGTTTATGGAAATCATCCGGTCTCGCTCTTAAGAATAAGTTATTTATTGATTTACCCACAGTTTGTTCATCATTATCGAGCAATGAACTAAAAACAGAGATTACATTTTCTACATATTGTTGATATTGGACATGATTTGCCAGAATGCCAAGTGCCTCTTCCTTTGACTCCCGTTGAATCTTACCGTCAGTGAACCAAGAGTAAATCTTATCGTATGAAAGCAGGTTTCTTAAGTAATAAATGGCTGCTAGAGACATGACCATCCTCTCTAGCTCAGCCAATTTCGTCTCAAGCCAGCTATCCAACAATGGCTCGATAGTTGGGACCTCACTGTTGGGAACATACTGTAAGAATCTTCCTGCAACCTCTGCATACTCCTCTAATCCTCTCTGTGAAGCTTTGCTGAATAGACCAAAACATACATTCCAGCCAAGCGGTTTAAGTCCTAGAGGAAGATAATATACTAAACTAGCTCTTACACTGATAGTTTTATCCTCTGCCAATTTTTCAAGGACAGGAACAAGTTCAACATCTTGAAATTTAATAAGAGACCTGAGAATAACTTCACACATGGCTCCTCGAGTGGAATTGATTCCCTCTCCCAATGCGTCATTAGAATAACCTTGCCTCCGGTATTCAAAAAACCGGTCTTCTCCTGGGTCCGCTGCAGACGTTGAAAGGCTTACTAAAACAGGTTTTAGATTATCGAACTGTTCACGGGAGAGACCTTCAACCATTTTTCGTAGAAATCTAGCTATCTCCAGTTGGAGTTTATCTCTCTTCCAGACCTTTGAAATAAGCACCCTCAGCCATTCTAGATGTGAGCTTTCTATTTCTTTGTCCCAAAGTCCCCCTAAAAAGCGTTCCAAATAGATATCGTTCTCAGGATGATTCGCAAGTTTCTCAACTACCGGTCGATATTTGTCCAAGTCCTCAATCAGGACTTTAGCAGCTTCCGAAGCTAATTCTTCTACTCCGCCCAAAAAAGTATCTTCTTCAAGTACCCAACTCCCCTTAAGGTCTCGGTTGGAAATCAAGAATTCATAGAGAGCTTCGGGCTCCAGTTTCTTTAATTCCGATTGCGGCACAGGTGACCCTACTGTATGGACGCCCGTCATTTTTATTGGTGGATGATAACTATAAGATCCAAATTGACTATCTAGCTTTTTCATCCTGGCTTTGACGGAAGGTGTTTGCAAATCTTCAGGAATATGATGCAGCGGTGCCCAAATCCACAATCTCGTGAAGAGGTCATCTTCAAAGTCAAGAGAGTTGATTTTTGCCATAATACGCTGCTGGTCGACTTGTGGCAATACTCTGAAGGCCCTGTCGAATAGCCGAAGAAGAAGCTCAGGCTCATGTTTAGGGGACGACTCATCTAGCTTTCTGTCTAGGATCGTGTATACACGCTCTTTGAGTGCATCAATATATAATTGTGGAGTCTCTGACATACAAAGAAACGCCAATTGGTTTTGAGAGAACCATTTGCTGTTTGCCAATTTCTCTATAAGCCTTGTAGCTTCCTCTGGGTGGTCTCGGCAATATCCTAAACTCGTTTTTCTGAACCATTCATAGAATGAATATAATCCATAACGCTCAGCATATTCGCCATATAGTAGGCCGGTGGGAAAGTCCAGCAGTTGTCCTTCAGCTTTGGATCGTTTAGACCTGTAGAAGATGACTTCAAGAAAATCTGCTGACTTTAATAAGGTTATTAAAGGAATCTTCTGAAAGAGTTGCGGCAAGACGTCACCAAAGGATTCTGCAAGTCGCCCTGAAGCTGAGCCTTTCTTTGATCGTTCAAGCAATTCTCTTTGGACTGAAGTAAAGAAAAGGTCTAATGATCTCTCTGGATTTAAATTTGAGAGCCTTAGGCATAGAATTTGGGTTTCTAAATACCAGTCTACAAAGCCACACCTAATAGTTTTTTCGATTAATTCTGCGTATCTTTGGCTTATGGTAGTGCCGGATTCAACATGCGGCAGGTTTTCAAACAAGCCGTAGAAAAATGATTCCAACTCTTGTGAAGGTTTTTCTGATGCAAGTTGTAGACCTATATCAAGTACCTCATTTGGAAAAAACATTGCCACGCTTTGTATATACCTTAAGGAGATTGACCTATTAGAATCCTCATGTTTAAGGGAAGGAAGAAGGAATGTATCCTTAAGCCTCGGAAACCATGTATTATGAGGAGTACGAGCAAAGAATTGCACAATCAGTGATCTCCCCTCCTCCCCCTGAAAAATTCTAAGTAGAAATGACGCCTCTTGTCGAGTAGGGTTTGCCCACGAAGCTATATTAGAAAGAATTGCAAGTTTTACGTGCGCTCTTATCTGGGCGATCTCTGCATGAAAACCGACCTTTCCCTTAGGTGGCTTTTCAAAGAAAATCAGCCCCAGTTCGGTAAAAAGCCTTCTCGGTATGTTTCTTAATAATGACAGCACATGCCGGATAATTGGACGAACGAAAAGGCTTTGTTCATTCTCGATGAGAAAGTCATAGAGAGATTTTTCGCTGCTGATAATTTGACATGCAAGGATGAAATCGATAAGCGTTTGATGGAAGAACCTAACATTATTGTCTTGGATTACAATGAGCCCTGATGTTACCGCGTTACTTATTAATTGCGGATTAGGCACGCTTATGGCAGCTAGGGGCACTTGAATAGACCGATACTCAACCATTTTGTTCGCAAGTTGAGTCAATAAGGTAAACTCAGTGTGACCTACACCATGTACCTCTAACAATTTGGTGTAAAGAGTTTGCAATGTTTCCGTTTCACTTAACTCTTTGTTCTTATTAAAGACCTCTACTGCGAGCTTTAAATGGAGCGGTATTTTGAGCGAATCTAAGAAGTCTGGAGTGATTTTCTCTAAAGGATACGCAGTTGATTCTATGACATTACGAATCCAATCGTGATCTGGAAGGTCAAGAGAATATTTTTTCGACCACTCCGTGACGTTTAAGGGGTATAGATGGTCTGCCTCAAAAGACCGACAAGCGCAAACTACAGTCGCGAACGGTATCGCTCTTAACTTGTGCAGACAGGTTAGCCAATGATGAAGTTCCTCCATACGACCGGCTGCAAGAATATCTAGCGAATCGAGTAGAAGTACTTTAGGCTTAGTAATAGTCTTCGCTTCTTCAAAAATCGAAATAATTTCTTTTACATCATTACCATCGCTGAGTTCGGCTTTGACCGCGGTTAAAAACTCTAATTTCTTTTCAAGTAGCTCGAAAAGTTGAGATAGAAAAACGCTCTTACCACAGCCAGGTGGTCCTACAATAAGTAATATCTGTCCTTCTTTATCGTTTGGGTTCATACAAGCTTCGTAGATTGTGTCTAGAAGGGGTGCTTTGTACTCGAACCCGTGAATCTGATTATCCATGACTAAAAACCTTTTGTAACAGATCTAAACCTCAGCGACAAAGAATCTTCCGAGGATTTTGTTTTCTCCTCGCCTTTTTTCATGCTTAAACGTTTCCCTCCACCACGCTCCCTGTATTCTTGAAACCATTCGGATATATGCCGTCTAAAATCTCTTTTAAACCCTTCTAGTGTATCAACCTTCCAATGAAAAATTAAACCTTTTTCTTCTAACTTCTTTTTAAATTCTTGCACTTTTCTAAACTGTTCCAGTTCAACCTTTGAGGGTTTGATTGAGTAATCGCAGATGGACGCACCGCCGAAAAAGTGAGCCATTCGCCGCTCAGAAATTGAGCCACTCCTTGAAGTCCGGTAATCTACGAAGAAAGCCAGTAGATACCGGAGGAAAGGAATGCTACGAATGGACAAGGTTTTTGTAATCCGCCACAAGGTGCTCGTGGAGCACCGCAGTATCCGCTCTGTCGCCCGTGAGCTGGGTGTAAGCCGTAACACGGTATCAAAATACCTTCAGGCATCCGAGCCAACCCATAAGCCAGGCGTCCCACGGCCGCGGCCGGTGACGGATAAAATCGCGCCGCGCATCGATGAGATCTTGAGCGAGTGGGCCGGGCGTGTTACGCCAAAGCAGCGGATCACCGGCGGCCGGATACACCGCCAGTTGCTCAAAGAAAACTACCAGACCGGTATCACCGTCGTCCGGGACTACCTGCGGGAAAAGCGCCGCCGGGCGGCGGAGGTATTTATCCCGCTGGTCCACCACCCTGGAGAAGAAGGACAACTCGATTTCTTCGACGTAACCGTAGAAGAAGATGGCGACTCTCACCGGGCCTGGAAGCTCCTGCTGCATCTGCCCTATTCGGGACGCGACTTCATCTGGCTCTATGACTGCTGTGACCAACTGTCTTTTCTGGATGGCCATGTACGGGCGGCGGCGCATTTCAATGGCCTGCCGCAGCGGATAGTGTACGATAACCTGACGGCAGCGGTGAAACGCCGGGTAGGACTCACCCCGGAGCTTACCGAGCGTTTCAAGGCGCTGGTCAGTCACTACCTTTTTGAGCCGTGCTTTGCCAGACCCGGCGAGGGACACGATAAGGGAAGTGTGGAAGCCCGGGGCAAGGGATTGAGACTCCAGCATCTGACTCCGGTGCCCCGTGGCAATAGTCTGTCGGAGATTTCGTCGGCGTTACTGAGCGAGGTCGAGGCGGCCTGGCAAGGACGGGTACAGCGGGACGGCCGCCGGTGCTGGGACCTGTGGCAGGAGGAACTGGCGAAGTTACTACCCTTACCGGAGAGGCCGTTTGAAGCACGGAAGACGGTGCTGGTGTCAGTATCCAGCAAGTCGACGGTGCAAATAGGGGCGGCCACTTATTCGGTACCCTCCGGATGGGCGAGGCTGGAAGCCACGGCTTACATGGGTGTCGAGGACATCCGGCTGGTTTGCCGGGGTGAGACGGAAGTGGTGCCGCGGCAGAGACGCGGCGGCAAGCGTATCCGTTACCGGCACTATCTCCCGGAGCTGGCGAGGAAGCCGCAGGCGGTGCGCCAGGTGGCGCCGGAGTTGGTGGCGGAACTGGGTGAACCCTACGGCCGGCTATGGTCTCTCCTGGTGGGCCGCTATGGCTCCAGGGAGGCGGCACGGGTGCTGTCCCGGGTATTAGGTGCGGTGGTAGACCATGGCTCACAAACGGTCGCCGAAGCCTTGGAGGCCGCCCTGGAGGCGGGGCGGTGCGACCTCCTGGCCCTGGCAGGGCGGATTCAGCAGGCTAACGTCACCATCGAGGTCCCGGCGGCACTGCGCAGCTACGAAATCGAGGCGGGATCACCCGCCGACTACGATGTGCTGCTCAGGGGAGGTGTGCGATGAGCGAGGCTGCCATCCGTGAGGCCGTACTCAATGAGCACCTGCGTGGCTTGAAGATGCCGGGGGCGGCCAGGGAATACCAGGGCTTAGCCCGGCAGGCCCGTGACGGTAGCTGGGCCTACGAGGAATTCCTCCGGCAGGTGCTGGAAGCCGAGATGCGCTCCCGACAGGAACGCACCGCCGCCCGCCGGCTGCAGGAAGCCCATTTTCCCGATATCAAGACCCTCGACCAGCTGGACTGGGAAGCGCTCAAGGGGATATCACGCACCAGGCTGCTGGAACTGGCCTCTTGTGCTTACCTCAACCGGGCAGAAGATGTCATCCTGGCGGGTCCCATCGGTACCGGCAAAACGCACATCGCCATTGGACTCGGAGTGGAAGCCGCCCGCCGGCGTTTCCGCGTGAGCTTCACCCGGGCGGCAGAACTGGTGCGTATGCTCCTCGAAGCCCGTGACGAGCGTCTGCTGGGACGGCTGCACCGGCGGCTGGAGAGAGACGACCTGCTGATCGTGGACGAACTGGGATTTGTGCCGTTCGACCGCGCCGGCAGTGAACTGCTCTTCAACCTGCTATCCGAGCGATATGAGCGCCGGTCGACCCTCATCACGACCAATTTAGCTTTCGGCGAATGGGTACAGGTCTTCGGCGATGCCAAGCTCACCACCGCCCTGCTGGACCGGCTGGGGCATCACTCCCATATCCTGACCACACGAGGCTCCTCTTTCCGCAGCCGGAACCGGGAGCATGAAGAAACCATGAATATAAAGCCAGAAGAGAAGGAGACGGAGGAGAAACCAATGAGCGATTGATTAACAACCAAAGAGCCATTATACTCAGCGCCGGAGTGGCTCAAAAACCGGGCGTTGCTATGCTATGGCTCACTTTTAGAGCATTGCCACCGGTGGGATTAACACAATAAACAGGAGGAAATAGCGATGCTGCTGACAAAGAAAGGGCTAAGAACAATCTTGGAAAACCTGATGGTTAGAGTGCCGGCTGAGCTGGAAAAGGAACTATTAGACGAGTATGGTAGTCTGGTCACTGATGATGAGGGACACGTTTTTGAATACACGGAACAAGATATTTGCGAGCAGTTGAGGAAAAAACTCCGTCCGTATGACTATAAGGAGGGCAAAGTCATGATGATTGATTAATAACCGGAGAGCCGCTATACTAAACGCCGGAGTGGCTCTATTTTAAAACGGCGTTTGGCTCAATTTCTGAGCGTTGCCACCACGCAGAAATAGATTTTAATATCGCATAAAGGTAAGTCAGGTCTTGCCAATAATTCTAAGGCATAGTTGTATTCCTCTTCTGTGCCGGATTCCGCTTTTCCTGTCGGTGAACCAAATCGTGTCCATAGTATCCCAACGAATAATTCACAGTCGTCGATCAGAGGATTTATGCGACCTTGGGGATGTGGTTGTCCTTTTCCAGGCGAAGAGTGTGTTTCCCATCCCACAACTTCTAGGTGATACCCGTCATGATGAAAATGGTTGCGATTCTCCTCTTCGATTATATTGCGCACCGCCAAACGCTCTTCTGAAACATCACTTGGCGAAGCTAGAAACACTTTTATCTTTATCACCTGGCTCATCTGCCAAGTACCTCTATATGACGTTACCGTTCAGCCGATTTGTATGTATTCTACCACATCTTAACTGACGTAGGCAGTTTGATTTCACATGACGAATTGGTTCTGAGTTTGCACACTTAGCCAGGATGTGTCCTGCTCGAACCCTTGGCTCCTGCTGGTCGGGGGGCCCGCCCTTCTTTACCTTGGGGAACAATTAAAACCGTTCACCTCCCAAAGAATCGCCTAGATTTTGATTACGGAGCCTCACTTATTGTAAAGTGAGGGTTGCCACGAAGCTACTAGCTTTGAGCCCTCTTTTTCGGTCTCCTTTAGACCTAGCATTATCCGGGCAGAAAACCGACGATTTGAAGACCTAGTGAGGTCAGACGCTCCCCCAAATTCCCCTTAAAAATTGCCCCCAAGGGGCTTGACAAATTGTTGGCATTATGCTAGTATTTAGATATGCCGAACCGCAAGTTAGAGCTAACCTTCAAATATCTTACGGCCTCCCAAGCGCGCGCGAGACTGGGGCTGAGTCGCTTCCAGTTCGACCTCCGCATCCAGCGAGGTATCTTCCCGGAGCCGACCTATACTGATGTGACCGGTGTCCGCTATTTCGATGAAGACTGGGTGAGGGAAGCCCAAGCTATCCTTGAGAGTGCACCTAACACTAGCCCTGCATTGAAGGAATAAAGAGCAATGGTTAAAGAGATACTGGGCTATATTTGCCTTGCCGGGGCCGTCTTCTCTTTTGTCACTATGTATCTAATCCCCCGCTTTAACCGTGGCAAAAGGCCAAATCCGGCCAGGGCTAAAGGAGAAGAACGCTTGATACGGATTGAGGAGCGCACCAGCCTCATGATACCACTTCAGCTAATCCTGATTGGTGCGGTGCTCCTTGCTTAGGAGTGAGAATATGGATAGCGAGTGCAAGCCATGTCATTCTGGGCGGACTCCATGGCTGTTATGCTTTTTGCTGGCCATGGGAGCGGGCTTCTATGATGCGGTGGGTGACACACTGCGTCTGGTGACCGAGGAGATAAAGTAGCAGGCTACACTGCAAAAGGGCTTGGCAAGGTAGTGGATACCGTGTATAGGGTCTATTGCCAAAATTAGGTGACGGCACATGTTGTATTGAAGGAGTAAACGATGTTGAGACACCCTGACCGCCCCAGACTTTTAATTAGATTGAGGACAACTGGGTGGAAAGAACAAAGGAGGCAGGTATGAGAGCAGCTATATATTGCAGAGTATCAACAGAGGAACAGGAGCGAGAGGGCACTAGCCTACAGACACAATTAGAGGCTTGCCTGAAGCGTTGCCAGGACAAGGATTACGGTGTAGCACACCGATTCAGCGAAGCGTACTCAGGGCTAACCCTTGATAGGCCGAAGCTGAATGAGCTGCGGGAACTTGTAAGAAGTGGTGATATTGACATTATCATGGTTTACTGCCTTGACCGGCTCTCCCGGGACCCGACACATGGGGTGATACTTACTCAGGAGTTAGAAAAGTACCACGTTACCCTTGAGGCTGTGACCGAGGATATAGATACCTCAGAATTGGGCAAGCTCATAAGCTACATTCGTGGCTTTGCCTCAAAGCTGGAAGCTGAAAAGATACGTGAGCGCACCAGCCGAGGCAGACGGGCAAGGTTGCAATCAGGTAAGCTTCTGGGTGGTGTTTCTGCTAACCTCTACGGATACCGCTATCAATGCGGCTCAGGTATTGGAGAAGGGACTCGTTACATTGATTCAAAAGAGGCTGAAGTGGTGAGGCAGATATATGACTGGTATCTATCTGGGGATACCTTGAACAAGATAGTCACCAAGCTGTATGCTCTGGGCATACCATCCCCTAAAGGTAATCGTAAATGGGATAGAAGCTCATTGTGGAGTATGCTAAAGAACCGGGGATATACCGGCGTTGCTGAATTTTGTGGTATACAGATCAACCATGATGCGATAATCCTCCCTGAAGTGTACGAGAAGGTGGAGGCTAAATTCAAGCGTAACAAAGAGTTATCACCACGAAATTCTAAGGGTCAATACCTGCTTTCAGGCCACGTATTCTGTTCTAATTGTGGCCGGCGACTTTGTGGCACTTCATACAAGGTAAACGGAATCAAATACCGTTATTACTACTGCACCAACGGCTCCAAGAGGGTTAGCCTTGATCCTTGCCCAACAGAAAACATATCAGCAGAAAGCCTTGAATCTTCGGTATGGACAGAGGTTAAAAAGGCTCTGCTTGACCCTGAGATAATCGCCAGGGGGCTTGAGTCTATTGACCGTGAGGACTACAGCAAGGAGATGGAAACAATAGAGGCTAGACTAAAGCACTTTGAAGGAGAGAAAGACCGATGCTGGAAGGCATACCTTTTGACAGGTGATGAACCTAAGTTTAAGGATGAGATTGAGAAGGTAACTAAGACTATAGGCGAACTTGAAGAACGCTATAAAGAACTCCAATCACTACAGGAAACCATTAACGGTATGCCCACTCTCGAGGATGTCGCTGCCGCTTGTGAGATAGTCAGGGGTAACCTTGGCAACCTTACGCATCAGGAAAAGCGAATATGCCTTGAGGCACTTAATATCAGAGTCCGTGTTGGTGATAAAATTAGGCTCGAAGGTGTGCTTCCGATTGTGTTGAAACCATCTTATCCAAGTAAACACAATATTACACCTATAAATATAACACATGAGCTACCCTTCTGCATACCCGTTGAACTAGGAGACTTAAGAGATGAGTAAATCAGGGACAGATAAGCAGACAGCAACAAAAGCTCAGCAGGCTAGAGCTGAGTAGCCTCGTAAGTAGGGAATAAGGCGGGAGGCGAATAAGGGCCTTCCGCCTTTCCTTTTGAATGGCTTTTGGCTAGGTGCTTTTTACACTTAGCTTGAAGGCTGGCTGCCGTGGCTCCGATCCGGCTAAAAACGGCTATCCGTTCACCCTCGTGCATCAAAAACAGCCCGTGATTGTCCGGGTGCTAGGGTAAATCCCCGGTGGGCGAATTCACCTAGACCTTGAATTTGAGCGTGTGTACCATCTTTTTCTCTTGAGAGATTCAAGTTGCACCACCCCGAATTCAATTTATGGCATTTCTAGCACCACTTAGCTTGGGGAGTTAGTGAAAAGTTGCACCACCCCTCGGCTAGATTCTCTCAGTCGCCTTTCAATGTTTTGGCAAATTGCGCACTTGGCGCAGAACCTGAAGCTTCGGCTGTTGGCCAGTAACTCCATTTTCTCGAGGATACCTTTCTTGATATCCTCCTTACTTATGTCTTGCCAGGAATTCAGATGCGAAAATTCAGGGAACTCTTGCTTGAAGTGCATAAATGCGTCATGCAACAGCTCAGACCGCTTGTTTGTAGCTAGTTCCTTGAGAGCGAGGCTAGTGTCATCGCTGTGCTTCTGAAAACTGTGACTCGCCATGACTTTTTCCTCCAAATCCAGCTCAATGTACCTTCTAACCGTGCTTTTATGCAACTCAAGATGTCGCGCTATGTATCTGGGGCCGTAACCTTCTTTTGATAACTTGATAATATCGCCCTTAGTCTCAAGGTCCAATTTTTTTCCGCGTTTTGCCATGACAACCTCTTGAGAGGTTCAGCTTTGTACGCTGCGAATTCTAGCTGGGACTGACAAATCTGTAGCCTTCTCCACGCTCAGTGATGATTATCTGAGGAGGATTATCATTTAGTTTATCTCTGAGTCTCCGGATATATGTCCTTAGTGGGTCTGTATTCATATACTCTTTTCCCCATACCTCTTGTGAGATTTTCTTACTGTTTAGCGTGTCTTCAGCATTTTCCATTAAAACGTAAAGCAATCTAGATTCAGTTGGTGTCAACACTATTTTTTGGTCTCCAAGAAGCACTTCATTGTTGGTGAGGTTAAGGGTTAATTTCCCGCGCACGACAGAGGTCTGGTCCGCGCTGACCTCTGGAACGTGAGCGCGGCGGAGCACAGCATTCACCCTGGCAACAAGATCCCTGGCTCTGAAGGGCTTAACAATATAGTCATCAGCACCCATTTCCAGTCCTCTGGCTTGGTCCTCCTCCTTTCCCCTCACAGTAAGAATAATTATGGGCACATTTGAAAATGAACGAATCCGCTTGAGAACTTCAAAGCCTGCAATGTCAGGTAGGTTGATGTCCAATATGACGATGTCAAAAGACTCAGACTGCAATATTTCTATTCCTCTAGTACCCTCAGCCGCGGTGGAGAGGATAACTTCGGGCCAGCGCAGTTGCAGACACAGCGAAACAGCTTCCACTACTTCGGCACTATCCTCAATAATTAGTACTCTCAACTTTATCTCCTACCCTGGGGAGTAAGGAGAGAAATTATCTAATCTCCTTTGTCCTCTGTTCTGAAGTAGGGAGGGAAAAGGCAAAGGTATTGCCTTTCCCCGGTTCGCCCTTGACCCATATTTCTCCTCGGTGTAATTCCACCAGTTTCTTAGAGATAGTAAGCCCAAGCCCTAGTCCAGGTATACGTTGTCTCTTATCCCCGTGGTAGTAAGGATTAAAAAGTTTCCCTGCCTCTTCCTCGGTAACGACTGGGGCTGAATCCTCCACCTCCACTACTACTTTATTGTCAACTTCTCTCGCCCGCAAGGTTATGCTACCACCGGTAGGGGAAAACTTGTTGGCATTTGAGAGAAAATTGAGCACTACTTGTTCTAATCTGTCTCTATCCGCTTTCACTTGTGGTAGCGAGTCTGGCACTTCTAATTGTAATGATTGCTCTTTGTTCTTGAAAAGGGGGAGAAGCTGGGATGCTACTTCTTCAATTATCACGCCGACTTCGATAGTTTCGGATTTAATCTCTAAGCCTCCAACCTGTATCTGGGCAAGGTCTAACAGTTCGGAGACTCTCTTATCCATTAACCAAGCACTCCGATTGATATTATGGATTAGTCTTTGCCTAAGCATGGTCGATGACGGCTCCGTACCAATTAACTCAGAAGAGGAGATGATAGCGCTGAGGGGTGTTTTGAGTTCATGAGCAACACCATGCAAAAACTCTGTTTTCTGCTCATTCTGCCTTTGTAATTCCTGGCATATTACTTTTTCTATAGTATAGAGGCGAGCATTTTCCAACTCGACCCCCATTCGGCTGGCTACAGTTGAAGCTAGCCGCCTGTCATCTTCGGAGAAGGGTTGCTGAGAGAGTTTTTTACCAAGGAGAAGTAACCCAACCAGTTCATTTTTTTTAGTTTTAAGAGGAAGGAACAGTTCCACCCCTATGTTCTCCAATTCGTTTTTCTCCTTTGCAGTTAAAGATTGTAGCTGGGGAATGTTATCCAAGTCGTGGCGATACAGCAGGCCATTATTGGACTGCATCCATCGTAGAAGAGGGCTATCGCTTTTCAGGATGATTTTAGCGTTGTTTTTGCCGCTGGAAGATACTGTGTTGAAATCTCCGGATTCAGAGAGCAGTAACAGGTAGACGCTAGAGGTCTGTAATGCTCGGCTAATTAAATTGACCATCGACGAACTGAGCTGCTTGAGGTCACTTATATCGTGAGTTTCTGTGCTGAAATTTTCTAATTCTCTAAGGAAATTATATCGTTCTCGGTAGAACCATCTATCAACCAAGCGTTGCATTCTGTTCCACAATGGCTGGAGGGCAAGAGCAAGTAGAATAAGAAGGATGAAATAAGCCCACGAAGGCACAGTCGGCTCGAACCGATTGTGGAATAAGAAGATGGCACCCACGTAGATGATAGCCACCACGGTACTCACTAGAAGATAAGCTGTTCCCTTGCGGAACACGACATAAATATCCAAGAGATGGTATCTCAATACAGCCACGCTGGCTAACAGGCAGAATATTATGTTGCCAATGATAGCCCCGGGATAAAGAGGTAGCCCTAATATAGGAAGAACATCAAAAGCTCCTCCCACAATAGAAAAGATGGTGCCAGCAATGAGGTAAAGGTAGCGGTTTCTTGCCTCATGCAAGCGGGACGATTTGTATGCACTAGTTAGGTTAAAAACTGCTAGTACTGCGAAAAGATAAACACATATGAAAAAGAGTGGAAATGCAGGACCCGTGACAGGAGCATAACCGTAGGGCTTCAATTGCATATGAGTTATCATTAGCTCGGTGGGAGTAAGAGCAACCACTAGAAAGGCAAATGCGTAGGCAGTGTGAAGAAGTCCTTTTATTGGTTTGATATTAGTGTAAGCCAAGGTGAAGTGGTAATAAAATACAACAGTTAAGGTAATTGCTGGTAGCACTGCCTTATCCCAGGAGAGGGCATGTTCCAAATCAGGGCTGCCACGCATGCCAAAGATGATGAAACCCCATAGCCCCATGCTGAGAAGAAAACAGGAAAAAATCCTGTGGGGAAAACTCTTATAGTCCCTGTGTAACACCAGGAAAACAAGAATGAGACAAAGGATAACAACAACCAAGGGCAAGATGAGATAAGTATTCACTGTCTCACCGTAAATCTAGAAGTTCTCGGATAGTTTCCTCGGAGGCATTCATATGGGGAGGTTTCAAGTGAGCTAAGTCGAAGCCAGCAGCTCTTTTTGTGTTATAGTAGTGCTGGAAGGTTCCCTTAGGCAGAAGGGTCACCCTCAGGGGTTTAATTCCGAGCATGTTATGCAAATTCTTATAGTCCCGGTCAACAGCCTTTAGCTGGTCATGGACTAAACCTTCTATATCTTTGGCTCCAATTTCCTCATTTGGCTCGATATAGAGGTGAAGGATAGGCTCTCCCCCCTCATATTCTTTACGAATGGTCCAATCTGTATATCTAACTTGAGTGTTGGCGATAGCCTGCCATATCGTTTTCTCATCTAGCCTAGTAAAACCACCAACGTCAATGATTTCATCAGCTCTTGTTTGGAAGATCATCTGAGGTAGATTAACCCCTGTCTTTTCATCTCTAAGAGATATGATCTTGATAAGGTCTCCGACTCTGTATCTTAAGAAAGGCATGCCATAGAAATTGGTAGCAACAACCTCATAGCGCTCTCCCTCCTTAACTTCATCCAGGAGCACGGTGGAAGGCTGATAATTCTTATCCTCTCTCCACTTGAGCCATTCTTCCTCTGGGATGAACTCTAGAAAGGCGGTGTTGGGAAAGAAGGTCATCCCTTTCTTATTCCAGCTTTGGACCGCCACAAAACCTGCCTCAGTAAAACCATAAAATTCATGAGGTTCTTTCCCCCAGCAGCGACTTATCTTATCTTTGTAAATAGCAAGATCTACGCCAAAACTAATAACAGACTTCACCGGCCATAAATCCTTGGGTAAAATTGCTCTTCCCTCTCTCTTGCTAGTCAACCACGCCCGAGCTAAGCGGAAGAGTATCTTTGGGTGTAGCATAAATAAGGAGAACTTTATGCTCCGAGTGCCTTCGCTAAAACTATCTCCCAGCTTGATCAGGACGCTGCTCATTGAAATCACTAGGTCAACCTTGTCACCCAGTGCTATCTCAAAGCCCTTCTTAATCCTCTCCTGGAACTCCATCTTTTCTGACATATGCAAAGGTGGAATATTGTACCAAGTGAAGCGACTAGCTACACTATGGGCGAAATAACCTGAGGTATAAGGTCTCTCTGGAAGATTAGAGAGCACTTTGAAACCTGGCCTAAGATTAACCTCTCCCCGTTTGTTAGCTAAGCTAAGGATGGCAGCACAAATTATGTTCCTACACAATACCTCATCAGCACGCTCAGTGTAGGGTGCCCACTTGAAAGTGCCCCCCTTCCCCGATGTATGAGCCCAATAACAGGGCTTTTGAGCTAGGGCATCCTCCTGGCAATTGCCGATATAAGGAACGTAATCTTCATAGGTAGTCAGAGGTACAAGCCGACGGAATTCCTCTATGCTCCCTGGCTTATTACCGCTCATAAGCTTTATGCCCAAGGGAGTGTCGGCAATGAGTCCTATCTCATCCAAAAGGAGATGCTTCTGAAATTCCATAAACTCCCAGAGAGAAAGATCGAGGAAGCCGCAATACCTCTGCCAAGTTTGGTCGCAATACTCCCTAGTAAAGAATTTGTCTTCAGTCAACATGTTGATTCTCCTTTCGATTGATTATCTGAAACATTTTTATCTACGACTTTATATACGACAATAATAACATAACACTATGCGTGTGTCAATATTTTCACAATGTGAGATATCGCTCACAAATGAATATTTTAGCTTAATCTGCCTCCAGCTCAATGTACCTTCTAATCGTGCTTCATGCAGTGATAATGGGATAGTTTCAGCCCTAGTCTCTGGATCAAAATTTTTTCCATGTTTTACCCCTTTACCTCTTGACAGGTTCAACTTGATACATCCTGAATTCAATTTATGGCAAAACTTCCGCCACCTTAGCTTGAGAAGTTGGTGAAAAGTTGCACAGGCCCACTTGCTAGAATTACTTATAGTAGTTACGAAAGGCGACCAAAAAGGCGAGGGTAACTAGCAAATATTCATGGAAGAAAGCGCCAAATTGGGAATGAAAATGCCGAGTGCTGAACAAAAATCAATACCAATAGGGGACCGAAAGTTAATGCCGATGGGGGATGGCGGCTTGGTGGTGACCGTGCCAAGGATTTGGGTTCGTTTCCATCAGCTAAGTGTTGGCGACATGGTCGAGGTAGAGATAGGCGGGGATGGTGAGCTTCGTATCCGCCCGAAAGAAATCTCCACCCTCCAGGAAGATTTCGGCAATGAAGGGTAACTCAAACCTAAAAGTTATATGTACCTGGCAATCGGTCGACGGGCCGCCATCGCCTGCTTGGCGGCGGCTATGGCGTAGACTGTTGGCTAGAAGACAGAAGCCGGCTGGCACTCAACAAGATGCTGGGGAAAAGAGTAGCGGAAATGATGCTGCGCACCTAACTGGAACTTAGGTGCGCAGCGCACTTGCTCAAAAAGGCTTTAATCTGAGGTGAGGGAGATGAGGATACAGAAGGCAAAGAAGAGTTTCTTGGAGGCAAAGCAGGACCTCTCCCCACGCACCCTTGAGCAGTATTGTCAGGCTCTGGATTACCTTGAACGGCAGTGCCTCAAAATACCCAAAAAACCCGAGCCCATCCGCAACGCCCTCAACAAGGTCGAGAGTATTTGGTTAAGGGCTGCCTACTGGAGCGTCTGGCGAGTCTTCTTCCGATGGTGCCACTGGGAGTATGGCATTCCTAATCCCATGGAGCGAGTGGAGAGGCCCAAGCCCGATGAGATTGAGCCCAGGGTCCTAGAACGTGAGGAGCTGGCCATGGTGGGAGCAGCAGCCGACAGTCTCCAGGATAAGGCCATAGTGTCTCTGGCTCTTGACGCGGGTGTAAGGGCAAGCGAGTTTGGGCACCTACGCGTCTCCGAAATCGGCAGCAATACCGTCTGGCTGTGGGGGAAAGGCCGCAAGAGGCTCAAGGTACCCATAAGCCCGGAGACCCGCCACCTGCTCCAACTCCTTATAGATCAGGATGGTCGTGGTCCCCAGTCTCTGCTTTTCCCCAACCATGATGGGCGGCCGATATCGAGGTTTGCCGTCTACCGCATCGTGCGGCAGTGCATGGATCGTGCTGGTATTCCCGGCCCCAAGCGGGGTAGTCATTGCCTAAGGCACTCTCTAGCTACAAATTTCCTCGCCAATGGCGGTGACCTGGCAACTTTGCAAAAAATCATGCGCCACAGGAATATCGCCACTACCCTGAAGTACGTCCACATGAACATGCCTACGTTAGTCGAGCGGCATCACCAGTATTCCCCAGCGAGGGACGCTATCCTGGGTGCCCAAGGAGTTCTCCTAAAGCAAGAGGTCGAAGAAATCCTAGATAGAAGGTGAGCCTAAGTTCGGATTGAAAGAGCAGAAGGAGGCTACAATGTCTGCTAAAAAGAGGCTAACGATATCGGATGAACAGTTAACCCTTATAGACATGGAGCCAGTGCCACCGAAAAAGCTGGGGAGGCTAAGGGTTCCCAAGCGAGTAGCTAACCTTGAGGAAAGGGTTACTCGCCTGGAGGGTGAGGTAACGTTAATAAGGGGTCAAATGGAGCGAGATGAGGACGATGACTAAAAAGATAATGCTAGGGAGGTGTCAACAAGATGTTAACAGTTTTCTTTGAAGATGATGGCCAGGACTTCCTGGAATGGGATATTAATGATACGGGAGAGGTCGTGGACTGCCGACCGTTTCAGAGCTGGCTCTGGATTGGCACGAAGGTTCATGACTCTGAGGCAAAGCACTGGCTTTTATGTGACCTGGAGAGCCGGGAGGTCTATGTCGGGGAAAGGGAACTGGTCAGGTCTTTCTTGAACGAAGAAGCTAAGAAGCTCCTACCCGAAATCCCCGTAGTAGAGCTTTCGGTAGAGCAGTTGAAAGAGCACTATGCCAAGACGTTCGGCGCCATATGTGAGGAGTTGAAACGGCTGCCGACTCCCTCTATCCAGGAAATTGAGGAAAAGATGCGGCGGGACCAGGAGGCGGTAGAGAATATGGTTAAGGAGCTCGGGTAAATGGGCAAGACTGTGACCTTAAAACTATCGTCACCGCTTTGCGATGAGGAGATTGAGATTCCGGAAGATCTCTGGAAAAGGTTTGAGGACAGAGCCAAGGAGCTGGAGACTCCTGTTGAAGAGCTGTTCGTGATTGCCCTTGATGCCTTCCTGAAAAAGAGAGGGTATTAAAATGAATGATAGTGACAGGCTTTGGGACGAACTCTGTTGCTGCGGAGAGGACCACACCATAAGGGAAGGCGGCAGCCACATCAACATAGTTCAGCTGAAGAAGCTGGCCAAGTGGCCCTACATGACCAGCATGAACTTCCTGGTGCCGAAATCCAAGGATTACCCACTGGCCAGCGCTATTGTCTGCGACCGCTGCCTCGAGCAAAAGCGAGAGATAAAGTACGCCATGGCTGGGGAACCAGGTAATGATGGTCAAGCCCGATACTACCGGGTGCCCATTGACGAGCTGGAGGAGCCTGAATTCTACTGGCCAGACTATCATCCTGATAGGCAACCAATAGGAGGAGGTTAGAGCCATGTCTAAGCAGCAGTTCCCTCTCGAGTGCAGATTTTGTGCTGAGCTTAGAAGCTCTCGCAGCCGCGGGAGAGAGTATTTTCGCTGCCGGCATGGTCGTTTTGACGTGGAGGATCGATATAGTCCAGGGCGTGTGATACCTTGCTCTTTTGCCTGGAGCGGTATCTGGAAACCGAGCAAAACGGTTGCTGCCGCCCAGAAAGGTTGTCCTTACTTCAAGCTCCATCCCCAGGTCTTGATGGTGAATAAGAAGGACAGACCGCCAGTAAAGAGCACGAATACGGAAAAGGGATAAGACATGGTAGAGATGAAAAGAGTCACTCCGGAGCAATACGTCGACAAGCTGATAGCTCACAAGGACGAAATATATCGCATGCCGCTCGCGGCGTGGCAGGTACCAATCCTCCATGGGATGATCACCCTGGCGGCTGATCATCCCGGCGTCAAAAACCTGGGTGTCCACACGCAACAAGCCATTCGGGAGATCCGCGACTGGTGCAAAAACGTGTTCGCAAGCTGGGGATTCACCCCAGAAGAAGTAGAATTTCTAGACAAAATGAGGGAGGAAGTTCAACGCAAGAATGGCGACACTTGATGGCAACCTCTTTAGACAGGCTAAGGAACTTCTCCAGAGCAAGTCCATATTTGACATGAATGAGGAGGAATTGACCACGGTCAATGCCGCTCAGATACCCTTGAATATGCCCGAGTTCAACGACATGACGACAGACGAAGGACTTGAGGAGCTGTCAAAGAGGTTTGACGGGGAGAAAGGAGATACACCACACATGATTTATTACAGGGGCTTTAGACATTCCAAGGGGCAGGGACATCAGCTCGTGACAAAGGATGATGACATTCTTGACCTCACACCCAGTCAAAAAATCTGGAACCATAGCCCGGACGGATTCAATTGGTCTTATCAAGGCTCTGGCCCAGCTCAGCTCGCATTGGCTTTACTCTACGATGTTACCAAGGACAAGGATATCGCTGTGCGCTTGCATCAAGAGTTCAAGCGTGACTATGTTGCGACTTGGGGCGATACCTGGGAATTGACTGATGCCTATATCCGAGGCTGGGTTGACTCTAAGCGAGGTGCAGTTAAAAGGAGATAGCGATGATTCACTGGGCTTTTTTTTTACCGGCTTTCTTCGCCGGGGCTGCCGCCTGCTACGGCATCCTCTGGTACATGGGCGGCGTATATGCCCGGGTAATGGAAGCTGTTGAAAACGGAGCCAAAATTGCCCGGCTCTGAAATGGTAGCGGCGTCGCGGGGAGGCTGTTGGTTGCCCGACCGGTCCCATAAGCCGGCCTACGAGAGTTCGATTCTCTCCCCCGCTACCAGTAATCTAATACGGTGAAAGGAGAAAAGAGTGACTGATAAAATTTTCTGCCCCGCTTGTGGTGGGACTCACGACCCAGATAGCGATGATGCCTATGTTGATTACGAAGGTTATCGCTTCCGAAAGCCTTTCTTATGTATGTGTTGCGGCAAGGAAATCTGCGCCAGGCAATTCGCTTATGGGCGCTGCTGCGGTCCCTGCGACATGGGAGCTTGCCAGAGGGGGAATAGAGCATTCAGATTGTCAGCGGTCCATGAGCGCCCTGAATGGGTTGTTTTATATGACCGGCAAGCTAGCATTGATAAATTCGCTCAGGCAGTCGGAGCCGAAAAGCTAGAAGTAGAAGCTAAACAGTAGCCAAATACTATAGAAAGGAGAACCATGGAAAATGAGGGCAAGGTGCTAATCTGTTTGCCGATTGAGGGAGAACCTGACCGCTATATTGTTCCCGGAAGCATTGAAGCACGGTGCGCCGATTGCAATAAGCCGGTATATGTGGCTCCCTCTGGCCAAAGGCTACAAGAGGCTGGTAATAATATTCTTATTGTGTGTATGAAATGTGCCTTAGCGCGCTTGGAGAAGGAAGGGAAGCCCACATTTCAGATGGTTCCAGGACAAGACCAAGAAATAAAAGCATGGAGAAAACGAAGCTAACAGTAGTTAGATAAAGTTGAAGGGAAGCAAACGTGGAAGCGGTAAAGTGCCATCACCGTGAAAAGGTCGAGTCTACGCCGACACTGCCTGGCATAGAGATAGGTACCTGCTCAATCTGTGGTCAGACAATCCAGTATGACCACAACGGTCTGAAGACCAAGGTCTCTGTTACCAGGCTGGGCAGGATAGATGGGAAGATAGTTATACCAAAGCACGGACTTCAGCTCCTTTTGAGCGCTGAGGATAAAGGTGACCTCGAAGCCGTCTTATCCGCTGCCGCGGCCGAGCTGGCTCCCGCGCCGGCTGCCGCGGCCGAGTTGGCGCCGACTTCTGCGCCGCCCAGGCCCAAAAAGAGAGGGAAGCTCAAGGAATACTTTGAGCAGAACAAGGAAGCCATAATCAACGATTACTATTTGAGGCCTCAGCGGGAATTGTTCTCTAAATGGGGTTTGTCTTCCAGCACATGGATGAAATTAAAAGCTAAATGGAAGGTGGCGCCGAAGGGACCTGTAAATAGATTTACGGGGGCCCCACTAAAAACATCTAAGCCATCTTCTGAGAAGGTAACCACCGGTAGTAATGGGGCGCTCCCACCTTTCCCGCCATTTAATGAGAAGTGGATACCACAAGTCAAGATTGAGTGGTTCAAGACATACAAGGAATTAAGCCTTGCTCAGGAGGGGGGGGTAAAAGTGAGCGAGCTTGACTCACAAATCCGATTCTGGAAAGACGGCCTGGCGCAGCACCGGCTACTCATGAGTCCCTCGGCGGTATACATGGTGGAGCAGACCATTAAAGCCCTCGAGGAGCTGAAGAAACGAGTTGAATCGAAGGAGCAGCATGGAGTACTGACTCCGGATATGAAGGAGGTAAACCATGAGTCCGATTGATAAGATTTCAGATATCCGCCGGCTGCCGCGGGGGAAAGAGCTTGATGCCCTGGTAGCTGAGAAGGTAATGAATCACCCTATGCCAGATTTTATTCCTGAGGACGCCCTGGATTTATATCTAGCAGGCACGCCACTTCACTATGATAGCTGGTCGTGTGTCTGCCGTTATGATGAAGGCGATGTTCCTAAATGGGTTCCGGATCCTTATTCCACCGACATTTCGGCTGCATGGCAGGTGGTGGAGAAGATGGGATTAGCGCTCTTTAGGCTCAATAATGGTGACTGGGTTTGTTGTAATGGTAATTACATTTATAGTATCAAGATAACCCAAGACCATTATGCGGACTCAAACTTGGTTATTTGCAGAGAAGCGCCAGAAGCTATCTGCAAGGCAGCTCTGATTATGGCTGAAGGAGGTAGTCATGGAAGTAAAGCAAGACGAGTACACGCAGCAAGATTGGGACGAGATGACGACAATCGTCAAGAAGAATGTATGCGCTGAGTGTGGCGCAGACCTCACCATTTACACAATACCCGAAAGGAAGGCGCTGCGCGCCGGCTGTGTCCTTAACAAGGAGCACCGGGGCTTCATCGAGAAGGAAACATATACCCAGGCGTACCGGCGCGGCGCCGAGGTGCACCCGGCTATCCGGGATAATATCGACCGCAGGGCACTTCTACCAGGTGGCTATGACATGGGGACAGCCCTGAAATTGGTAAAGGCCCGGTTCCCCAGGGCGGAGTTGGATGACCCCTCGGCAGCCCTTTTCATCACCGATTGCGTACGCTTGGATCTTGACCCCTTCCTTGGGGAGATAGTGCCGGCGACCTTCTACGACGGCAAGAGCAAACGGAATATTGTCCAGCCCATTATTACGGAAGATGGGTACCTTAGCATGGGGGCGCGGGGCTGCCCTGAGGAATGGAACGGCCCGCCGAAAACCATGCGTCTTGAGGACTACCTGATGACCCTGGATGAGCACAAGGACAAGTCTTACGATGACATCAAGGCGATAGCCAAGGACATCAAAAAGTCACTTGTCAAGGATGAGGAGGCCGAGCTCTATTACGCCATCGGTCGGCGCAAGGGGCAGTCAGAGGACGTCTTCGCTCCCGGTTGGTTCAAGACGAGCGAGGAGACGAAAGAAACGCGAGAAGGCAAGGAATACTCTACTATTGGCGGCAAGGCGCCCGGCAACCAAGCCCGGGTCCGCGCTATCAAACGCTTCGTCCGCGAGGTCTACCCAGAGTCCAAAGCTAAGATGCGGGAGATGACCCAGGAGTGGCTGAACCGCGCCGCCGGTTATGCCGAAGTTAAAAACATCATCGAGGCTGAGTACCACATAGTTACCGAAGAGCCCCCTCCCAAGCCCGAGGGTGACGAGAAGACCGGTGAGACAAAGCCTAAGGCCAAGGCACAGGCAAGGAAACAAGAGACGTCTCCAGCTGCCGAAGAGACGTCCGCGGAGGAGGCAATTGAGGGCGAGGGCTTCCACATTGACCTCCAGTGGCTTGACGAAGCCAAAAAGACGCTTAAGTGGACAGACGACACAGTGAAGTCGTTCCTGCTAAGGTACAGAGTGGATACCCAGGGCACCATGACAGAGGTATTGCAGAGGCTTACTCGGGAGCAGGCTGAGAGCTTTGTTAAAGAGGTTAACAGCTGGGTGGAAAAGCAGCCCAAGTTGATTTAGAAGATTACTGTGGTGAGGCAGGAAAATGTAGCTCAAGCTAAACCTGAGAAGTGCCACATCTGTGGCTCCACTGACTTCTGGCTGAGGGAAGCCCAGGGACCGGCGGAGTGGCTGTGTTGCCGGTGTCATCCGAAGCCCGGCAAGACAGAAAAGGAGAGTACGAACCATGGCCAAGCTAATAGGAATGATGAACCTCTACAGAGAACAGTTAAAGGCGATGGCTCGTAGCCTAGAACAGGAAGGGCTTTCACAGGCCGCTATCGCTAAAGAACTTGAAATAGACCAATCAACTGTTTCAAGGTGGCTAACTAATAATTCTAGACAAGGCGATTTGCATAATACTGTTTCTGTTATGCACAATGCCTTGCCTAAAACCCGCTATCTAGTTGTCTGTCAATCCATTGAAAAATTTAGGCCGCCGGATGGGATCACTTTTCCCCTCATCATCGCTGACCCACCGTGGAATGTCTCCGACCCTGGCCATAAGCGGGAAAGAAAAGTGCGCCCACGTCCCTTTACCAAGGATTTTGGGGCCTGGGATGCTTTCAAGACTGAGCGAGCATATCTGGCTAAATGCCGGCAGTGGCTGCAGAAACTTTATGAGGTGGCCGCTCCAGACGCCTGGCTATTCTTCTGGTGTTCATATCGCTATATTTCCAACATTCTGACCCAAGCTCAGCGTGCAGGTTGGCAGGACCACACCTTCTACATCTGGCATAAGACGAATCCCCTGCCTATGTTCGGCAACAATAACTTCCTGCAATGTATAGAAATGGCCCTAGTGTTGGCCAAGGGAAATCCCCGATTCAGGTTTAGCAAAAAGGGCGGCCAGCAACCCAGGAATCTCTTTGAAAGCCCCCAGGTAGCCGGAGCTGAAAGAGTTAGGAATCATGATGGCTCGGCAGCAAATCTTGCTCAAAAGTCCCTGGGGCTAACTGACCTCTGGATTCGCCGGGCTTCAAAGCCAGGGGATTGGGTTCTTGACGCCTTTGCCGGTACTGGAACGGCTACGGTCGCAGCTCTACAGTTGGGGCGTCATGCTTGTGCTGTAGAGCGGGACTTAAGCCTTACTCACCAGATTCAGGCTCGCATAGCGAGGGAGTGTAAGGGGAGTATCTCTAATGGGCATTAAATGCCCGCGGTGTAATTCAGAATTGGTATTAAGGGCAGGCCGATGGCACTGCCCCAGATGCGACTTCTGGAAGGAGTCCTATGGGAGCAAGTCGTGGGAAAAACATGCTCGCAACGTCGCAGCTCTTCTTGGGGAGCTAAAGCTAAGATTTCCCCAAGTCACTTGGACGCCTGGATTAGGAGCACTTACCGATGAGCGGCTCGACCTGCCCCCGGAGCATAAAGGTGAGCCTGACCTGAAAGGCTGGTGGATGAGACGGCACTTCGTTTCTATAGAAGTCTCTGGCACTGATTCACATAAGGTCTCAGTGCCACCAGATGATATTCATATCGGTGCCTGGAAACTTAGAAAAGTAGCACCTGACCTCGCTTTCTTCTTTTACATGATTTATCGGGATGCCACATACACCCTGCCTCTTTCCGTGGTCGAACTCTATAAAGACAATATCAAAATAATGACGATAAGAGGTAAAGATGAAACCTATATCGCCATACCTTATAAAGCTGCCAAGCCAGGAAGCGAGCTCTATACTTTGTTGGCGGCTGAGCTACACCGGTTTGACCCGAGACAAGCGTTAATGGAGTTGAAATGAGGCGAGCCGTTGCCCGGGGGAGAGTATTTTCCCAGAGCTACTCGACTGATAGGCGATATGGGCGCCTGTCTTTAAAGGCTGTCGCCCTATTCCCTTTGATGTGGGCCAACGCCGATGACCAGGGCCGACTCTCTGGCGACCATGAAGAGATTAAATACGCTGTATGCCCCAATATAGACCATATCACCAAGGCGGATATCCCCGAGCTGCTCAGGGAGATGGAGGACAACGACCTAATCAAAGTCTACAACACCCATAAGACTAAAGCTATGCAGTTACTCGATTGGTGGGAAGAGGCCGGGGCTAAACTCCAATGGGCAAGGCCCTCTGAATATGACCCCCCTGAAGGATGGGAAGATAGACTACGATATAAAGAGAGACCGGAGGGGCCTGTAATCACCGAAAATTGGACGCCAAAGGACAAGATACGTAATACACTTACGAAAGAGATGAAGTTGGCTATCTTAGAACGGGACAACTACACCTGCCGGTATTGCGGCGCAACTAGAGATGTCGGGGTTGATATAGAAGTCGCTCATATTTCCCCCGTGCGTGATGGAGGCTCAAATGATGAGGACAATCTCGTTGCCGCTTGCCACCGATGCAACATGCAAGAGCTTGGGCGACCACCTGATGCACCACCTAGTCAACAAGCTAGTCAATCAGGTGATCGCTCGGAGCAAAGAGAAAGTAACAAAGAGAAATCTGAAACAGAGATAGAAATAGGAGATAGGAGAGGGAGAAGAATAAGAAATAAACCTGGTCAACCAGGTGGTAGACCAGGTGAACCCTCACCTTCACCCACTGGCTTATCTCTTCAGGAAAAGGGGGTTTACGAAACGCTTAAGGAAAACTACCATATGCGTTGGGGACAAGTGCATGCCGAGAATCCTGAAAAGATTATCCCCCGGCCGCTGCAGGCTAAAGCCGGGGCCCAGCTGCGGGACCTGGCCATTGAATTATCCGCCGCGGGTGGCTGCCCGGCCGACACCATAAAGCAAGCCTTTGATGAGGCGTGCGGCCAGCACAAGTATCATATCAGCTACGTCCGAGCAATACTGCTCGACTGGATGGGTGTGGAGAGAATCCGGGCGCCATGAGCTGCCCTGGCCAGGAGAATTTCGCTAAGGAGGTATGAGAAATGGCAATGGAAATCGAAAGTCTTAAGCTGGAGATAGACAGGCAACATGGGGTGAATCTAGCCCGCTGGGGGGAGCAGCCCCGGGCTACGCTCATACTGGAAATAGAGGACCAGGTAGGCAAACTGCGGGATGCTTTCCTCCACCGCACAGACGACCAAGTGCGTCGGCGAATCATCAACATTGGCTCCCTACTCTGGGCTATAGGCAAGGGTTTACCTGAGTCCTGGATGCCTACCCGACCTGGACAAGAGGAGCCGGCTAGGAAGGAATAGCGATGGAGCTGACAAGGCTCACCTGGAAGTGCCATATCTGTGGTGAGGAGAGGCCAGACGACAAGATCTGGGTCGTGACTAAGCCGCTTATTATTAACGGTGAGGTTGTGGGGGAGCAGAATATCCGATACTGCAATGATAGGCGACGCTGTGTATTGGGCGCGAAGGAGTTTAGCTTTTTCAAAGAGGAGAAAAATGGCTAACGGAGCCGGTGCAGATGGGAAACTCGGGCTCGCCCTCACGGGTTGCGTTATCTGTGGGACGCCCTACTTTGGTGGCCGGCAGTTTACCTGCTCGGATGCCTGCCATGAAGAGTTGGTGAGGAGACTTATTGAGAAATATGGCGAATTTAAGATGGTGATCTGCGCAAGCACCGGTGAAGCCTTCAAGATACCGACCAGGGATATTATCGAGGAGGGAATCCGGGAGCAGGAACTCGACCGGTATCCCCGATGGGAGGAGTAGATAGATGGTTAGTCAATTTCCAACGTACAGCATAACGGTTAATGCTTTCGAGGCTGGGGTTCTGATGGGTATGATTGAGGGGGCCGAAGAGCGCATTAAACCATCCCTAATAGGTGTACGGGGCCAGCTTATAGCGATGAAGAGGGACATTGAGAAGGGTGATGGTGTTGTCAAGAAAATTCTCCCTAACGGCATGCTGGAGATTACAGATGAAGACGGCAACCGAATTATCCGGCCGCCTTACTCTTGGGAGATAGAAGGTAATTAAATGAGCAAAATAGCCCTAGAAAGAGCTGAGAAAATAGCAGAGAAGATTAAAGCTGTATTGGAGTCTTCGTGTGAAAGGATCGTGATAGCCGGTAGTATTCGTCGTCAAAAGCCCGACGTCGGTGATATTGAGTTGCTCTGCATTCCGAAATATATCGCTGGCGTCGACATACTGGATGCCAAGATACAGACACTCATCCACTTCGACATGTTGGGCTATCGGTTGAACAAGCTGGGGAGCAAAGTCTATGGTCCCAAGAATAAGCTGCTTGTCCACCTTCCCAGCGGTATCGGTGTTGATATCTTCTCCACCACCGAGGAATGCTGGGCGGTTGCCATGGTGGTCAGGACCGGTGGCGAGAGGACGAATAAGGAGATAGCATCCCGAGCTCTGGAGCGGGGAATGAGATTTCATGCATATGGCAGGGGTTTCACGCAGGCAGATGGCAGCGAGCTGATTTGTGAGAGCGAAGCTGACGTGTTTAGAGCTGTCGGGCTAGCATACTTAGAGCCCTGGGAGAGGAGGTAAAAGCATATGGCAGAAGTTAAGGTTACTTTATCAGATGAAATGGTGACATTCCTGGAGGGAATATATGAAACGCAGCAAAAGCTGGCGGTGGCTGCTGAGCACATTAACGCTGCCTCAGAGGCATTGAGTAAGCTCGGGCTAAAACAGGATGATGTGGCGGTTATCGTGGCGTCCAGGGCAGGGGTATCTAAGACAGCGGTCAATAAGATTTTCTCGGTGCTGCGTCGGCGGGACCTGGATGCCTACGAGGTCCTGGCCATGTTTATCGCCGCCAGGGAGAATATCGGCCGTGACCAGGCGAGGAGGTCGTTGCGCTGCCTGACGGAACTGGTTACTCAAGTCCAGGGCAATGAGTCGATTGCGCTGGCCACGGTGAAAGGAGCGGAGAAATAAATGGGAGTATTCAAGGCGCCGCCCATTGACAGAACCTTAGCTGATCTGAGGGACTGCTTTCGCAAGTGGGACATTGATTTATTTGAGGCAATACCGAAGGAGAAGGTGGACAAGGGTTACCGCGGACCCGGGATGGTGGTTAATTATTTCCGGGCTGATAGGTGGCAGCACCTGGAGTGCTACGCCTTTCCACGGAAGGAGATAAATCTGCGCCAGTGCTTCCTTCTCCTGGACAGGCTACGGATTGCGGAGCAGCAGGGGGTTTCCTACGCCGGCCTATCGTCCACTACCGAGCTGGTGCGGGCTTCTCCTGAGAGGAAGGCCCATGATGACCTCATGGAGGCCTACGGTTTCCTGGGGGCAAGTCCTGAAGACCCAGAAGAGTTGATAACTGATGTCTATCAGAAAAAGTCTCTCTTTTACCATCCAGACCGCCCGGGGGGAAGCGAAGCTAAAATGAAAAGACTAAACGAAGCCTATGAGAGAATCATGAAGGAAAGGGGGACGAAATGAGTAAGGATATCACAGGTCCAGTGGATAAGGTAACCGATGTAGAAGTAGACCTCGGACCCCGGATCATAATGGCCGGCAGCGAAGTCCTGGGTACCTCAGACAACATATCCATTGAGGTCGCTGAGTCAACCACCGAGGAGCTGGAGAAGCTGAAAGCAGCCCATGAGATCCGACTGGTGAAACTGGAGGATGCGCCTTGAGAAAGCTGAGCTGTAAGTTATGCGGGGAAAAGTGGTGCGGCAGACGTGGCTCCTTGCATGACTGGTATCATCGCCACCTGGAAAAACATGGTCTAGAGGAGCCGAAACGCCATCCAGAAGAGTCAGTGGACGCTTGGCTGGACAGGCTAACGGCATGGCGGAAGGAGTATTTCGAGGACTCTTTGATAGGGTTAGAAAAATAATGAGCAACCAGAAAACAGGCAGAGAGCTCGCGGAGGATCTGGCTCGGCATTTGCAGCAGCCAGGCGGTTGGATGGTGTGGGTCAATATGCCTCTGGGGTCCGTCATGTTTGGCAACCCTGGGATAGCGGACGTGATTGCGGTCGCTAAGAGCTACAACAACACGGTGAGGATCTACGAGGTTAAAACTAGCCGCGGGGACTTCTGGGATGACGTGAATAAAGGGAAATATCTAAAATACCTCGAGCAGTGCAACCAACTCTATTTTGCTGCGGAGGCCGGCATCATAAAGAAAGAGGAGATCCCCCAGGGTTGTGGCCTCATTACCCGGAGCGATAAGGGTTGGCATGTCCAGATTGCCGCCAGGCGTAATGACTGCGAATTGACGACAGAATTCCTGTTGGCCCTGCTCATGAGAGGGTTTCAAGACTACTGGACAAACGCAAAGCGTCTTAACCAAAGCAGGGAATATTATGAGTACAAAGGCTTGACTGATGCCGCCTACAAGTTTGGCAAGCGTTATGCTGAGGATATCGCCCGGGGTCAGGACTATCTCCGGCAGGCTGCCGAGCTGCAGCAGAAAATTGATGAGGTCCTAGGCCAGCACCATGGTAGCCTTGATCTCTCATTATGGTCCCTCCGTGGAAATATTGACCGTCTCCTTGTTCAATACAAATACGCTGAGGAGGTGGTGGCCCTCACCGATATACTGATGCGGATATTCCGAGGCGACAGCTACCGTGTTGTCGAGGAGCTGCGTGAAATCATAGAGAAATTAGAGGTAAAAGAAAGTGTCGCCAAGACCCAAAATATGTCCAGATCATAGGTGTGGACCCATCTTCACCGACTTCGACAATGCCCACTTTGAGAAGGGTTATTCGTTTAACTGTGTCGGTAAGCTAGCTAAACCACATGAGTTTCAATGGAGGGAAATCACACATAGGAATACCCATTCCCACTGCATCTACACACCACTAAAGGGCATGACTCGCTTCCTGATTACGCCGGAGGATGCCTGGGGAACTTATGTGATGATGGCAAACATTCTGAAAGTAGCCATGCCTATCGAATGTAGTGAGTGTGGTGAGACAGACAGAATAGGGCAGTCTTATCAGAAGGTCGGCGATAAGCATTACTGTAACCGGTGTGCTGTTAGGCTAGGTATCTGGGAGTGGGATGGGCAAAGGTATATCTGAGGCTGTTTAGAAATTGGTGATTAATCTTACCGTGGTGTATTTTGGAGGTTTTCAAAACTGAGAAATTAATTCTTTAAATCAGGTTTTCATTGTCTACTCCTCGTTTTGAGGATTTTAGCACCTTAACAACAGCATAATCAGCTCCTTGAGGCAATACTATCCCTCAGGCTTAATGGTTAGCCATCTTTTTAAGGTTGTTAAACCCTGGCTGGACACACCATAGGGCCAGCTCTGGTAAGCCTCTCCGTTATCGTAGCTCCTATTCTCTTTATCACCTGGGCACATAGAGCGAGATAGACATGAGTCTTCACTTTGGCTAGTCCCCTTACCCTGAGATTTGCCAGGCGGTGACTGCCTTTCTCTTCGGAGTAAGCCCTCTCCACACTTGTGCGAGCATTATATTTCTCCTGCCATAGGTCAGTCCCTCTGGGGATGGGGCCTATCAAGCGGTAATCTCGCTCGGGGTGAAGATAGAAGGTCTTGCCATAGGCAGATAAGGAGCAACTGGAACGGAAGAGACACTGGCATCTGCCGAGAGCTGCCGGGCAGCGAAACTTGAGGCGACCGCGCTTTTTATCTTTGCCCCAGTAAACTGCCTTGAAACCAGCAACACAGGTATATGTGCCATCATCGGAGAGGTAAAGAGAACCATCAGTGATAGCATCAACCCTGCTCCTTGGGTTTAGGGCGATGATGGGGGTTGCCCCTATATCTTCGATGGCGAAGCGGTAGTTCTCATAGGCATCGTAGGCTGAGTCCATAGAGGCTGAATCTATCTTGATTCCAGGATGCCTTTTATTAGCTCCTTTCAGTAAGGGCTTAGCCTGAGGAGAATCACCTTCACCACCTGGGGTGACCTTAACATCCAGCGGTAACTGGGATTTGGCATCGACGATGAGGTGGACTTTATAGCCGAAGAAGAAATAGTCCTTGCTTTTAGCTCCCCACTGAGCATCAGAGTCTGAGTAATCTTTGGGGTGGTGGCACTTTCCCTTGCAGGAACAGGTCTTCTTACCAAACCTGCTTGAGTAGGCCCAGAGGTGGGTGGAATCTATGGCGGTATCACCACCGATAATTACCTTCAGAGTTATAGCCTGGGCAATCAACCGGTGGAGAATTTCATAGAAGATATCCTCGCCGAGGCGGTCACGGAAGTTGGTAAAGGTGCCATTGGAAGGGGTCTTGAGGAAATTGAAGCCGCAGAGGAGACAGAGCCTGCCATTATAGCGTAGGGCAGAAGCCAGCTTACGGTCGGAGCTAACCTCACCCAGGTAGATTAAAAGCTGAGCCTTAAACAGGGAAATGGGGTCGTAACCCTCTGCTCCTTGAGGTGAATATCTACCATTGACTAATGGGTGGATAAAAGACCAGTCGATATTATCGAAGATGATTTTAGTAGGGTCATTGGGCTTGAGCTTAAGGGATGCTTCATAGGTGGTGAAAGTGAGCTGATTAGCTGTTTTCATAAGATACCTCCTGCTACTTGGTTAATTTTACCATGTAGCTGGGGGTGAAGGAATAAAAGGGAGGCTGAAAAGCCTTGGATTTGAAGCTAAAAATGGGGCTTTTCAAAACTAAACGGCCTCTATCTACAAAGGGGGTGAGAAATGACAAATAGAATTTACCCCATTCTCTACCTTGCTGACATCGGAGCCACCAGGGGTAGCGGCCCGCTGCTCTGGCTCTCCCAGCACCTCATTGAGCCAAAGACCGACCGTATTCATTTCTTTATTATTGGCGACTATTTGCCCTGGGACAACGATTACGTTATCCTTGAATCTATTGGGAAGGGGATAGCCGTAGGTCGTCTCTCTTTCTACAAACCTGAGGATGTCGAGATCTATCGTGTGGTCCTGGACCATGATCGAAGGCTGGGGATGCTGAGGTCAGAGCTCCGCAAGAGGGCTGCTGCCGAGCTCACCAGGGTTGGTAGGGCCCGATATGATTACATTCTCATCGTACAGCTAGCCTTTGGCGCCCTAACCCTGTTACTTAGAGGTAAACTACCGCCCTGGAGACCCGAGCAGTTCCCTTATGGTAGAGACAAGAAGTATATTTGCACCGAGGGGGCTGCCGAAGCCTGGCGGGCAGTGGGCCATCCCATCATCCCACCGGGCGTTGTACCGCTGCCGGCGGGCTTCGCCCAAGCTCTGCAGGAAGGAAGGATACGCAAGATCTTCCCAGGCAGTTTTTAGAGGGGAAAGGTAATGTCAGAAGACCGAATGTCAAAGATGTACCGGCAGATGCTTGAAGACCTTGAGAAGTTAGGCCAGAAGGGGATGGCTTCTTTTCAGGAAGAAACGAGTAAATGGATTGACGACTTACTAAAGGATGCCTTTGACCCAAACAAGATGATGCAGTTTCTAAGAGGCATGGGGATAGATATGTCTCAGCTCCCCGGTATGGTGGGCCAGCAGCCGGGTTTTGACCCCTACCGGGTCCTCGGGCTGGACAAGTCAGCTAGCGATGAGGAGGTAAAGAAACGATACCGGATTTTGGTGCATAAGCTCCACCCGGATACCGCCGGGTTTGAGGGTACGAGCTTTCTTTTGCAAATGGTGCTGGTAGCGTATAATTTAATTGAGAAAATGAGGGGTTGGCAGTGATGAGAGGTGGGCTAGCTTGCGGGGAGAAAGTTGCCAAAGTAGTAAGTCAGATAAGGTGTCCAAACTGTGGTAGATTTTGTAAGAAACCAAGGGGTAGATATTACCGTGGCGAGGTAGTAGTGGTGACATGTTCAAAGTGTGGGGTTATTGCTCGGATAGTTGTCCCAAATAATGCAGTATGGGATATTTGATTGAGTGGAAAAAGAAAGGGGGTGGAAGTGATGGCAGTGGTTAGGAAGGATTGGAGCCCGGCGCAGAAGCTCTTTGTTGCTGTTTTGCCCCACTGGGACCGGTATTATGATGAACCGCCCGAGGTAGATGAAGAGGTTATTTGGCAAGTAGTTACATCTGTTTTGGAAACAAGAGAGGTTATGGTATTAGAGACACGTTTCGGTAGACGCTATGGTCGGTCATTAACCCTTGAGGATACAAGTAAGCTGATACCCAGGCATGGTGGGGGCAAAGGAGGAATAAGCAGGGAGAGAGTTCGCAGCATTGAAGCTAAGGCATTGAGGAAACTGAGACACCCTAAGAGAAGTAGGCCATTAAAGGAAGCGGCAACCCCAGAGACCATTGATAAACTGGAAAAGGCATGGGAAAGGAGGACAGAAGAACTTCAGCGGCTGGGGCTTAATATTTAAGAAAGGGGTTTGGAAATAATGAAAGCAGGCGACATTGAACTCCTAAGGCAAATAGCAGAGGTTGAGGACAGCATTGACCCGGAAAGCCTGACGGCAAAGTTAGGCTGGCGCTCCCGTGATGTTGGGATGTGGCCAGGGACATTAACTGCTCTGCGGATGGAAGGACTTATTACGGACTCTTATGAGTCAAATAGCTATCATGGCTACAAGCTCACCGAGAAGGCAAGAGCTCTGATTAGTGGCAGCAGCCTCCCCAGCCCTACCGAGACGCTCCAGGATGGCAAATTAAGCCTCCCTGACGACATGTTTGAGGATATTATCGGCCACCCTGAGGTAAAAGACCTTCTGAGGGCTTCTCTTTTGGCAGAAAAGCCAGTCCATGTCCTGCTGGCTGGGCCTCCGGCATTAGCTAAGACTCTTTTCTTGTGGGATATCGAGAGGGCTGCCGGCGAAAGGGCGATTTGGCTTGTTGGCTCGGCCACTTCCAAAGCCGGGCTGTGGGACCTGGTAGCAGAAAGGCAGCCCCGCATCGTGGAAATAGATGAACTTGATAAAATGAATGCCACCGATACTGCTGCCCTGCTCTCCATGATGGAGAGCGGTCGCCTGGTCAGGGCAAAGAAGGGCAGGGAGCTAGATATCACCCATTCAATCTGGGTGGTGGCTGCCACCAACCGGCTCTATGGCTTATCGCCGGAGCTGCTATCCCGCTTTGCCTTGCGTAAGATAGAGGCTTATAGCCGTGTTGACTATCAGAAGGTGGTTAAAGGGGTTCTGGTCCACCGTGAGAATGTCGACCCTGACCTTGCTGAGGAGATAGCTCAAAGTCTCGATGGCCGGAGCCAGGATGTAAGGGATTCGGTGCGTGTGGCACGCTTGGCACCTCAGCTCGGGGTAGAAAAGGCGATTAAATTACTGATTGATTAGACATGTCTGAGGTATTGTTCCTGCCACCGGGGAAGCCAAGGCGTCAATACAGAGGCAATAATGCCTTTGGTGTCCTTGGTGTTTCTCCAGAGGCCTCGATGAAAGCAGTCAGGCGGGCTTTCCTGGAACTGGCTTCTCAGTGGCACCCTGATAAAAACCACTCTCCTCAGGCTCGTGAGCAATTTATTAAGATTAATCAAGCCTATAACTTCATTATAAAGGGCGGCGACTTAGCTAGATATTTGGTGCTTTGTGATGTTGTCCCGCTAAAGGAGAAGTATGCGGAATCTCTCCGGAACATTAAAAGGATTAAGACGTTAACCGGTCTTGATGTGCCGGTGCCAGAAACACTCGGTGGGATTCATTTATCAAAGGAGGAATGGAATCGTCAAATTAAGCTGGCCATGGCTCTGCAATTCCGATGCCCTGCTTGTAAGTGGAAGGAGGGGTGCGACAGGGCTACCGGCTTCAGTGAGATTGAGGACATCCATAATCAGAAGGTCGAAGAGTTGGGGCGCCGTGTATTTGGTAGCCTGAGTAGGTAGGGGTGACCCTCTGAAGCTCCTCATTCTAAGGGATTTTAAGGGTAATTCATGAGTATAGTTCAGCAAACAGTTCATAGGGTGGCTATTGAACTATTGCTTGACGCCTTTGAACTTTGGTGGTAGCCTAATTTTAGGAGGTGGTTACCATGCAAGATATTAAGGATCTAGAGGATTCGGCGGCAAAAGTGAAAGCTATCCTGTCGAGTGATCTTGATGAGGCGGAGAAAATTCGGCAGCTCTTCGCACTTGGCTTTAGCCGTAGGCAACTTGAGAAGGAGCTGGGCTTCCCTAAGGCTACCGTATACACTACCTTACCAGTAAAACCCGAGGCTGAGCCTCCCGGTGGTAAAGCCGTCCAGCAGCCAAAGGGGCACGAGCTGATGAAGATAGGTATCAAGGACATGATCCCCCCGGAGCAGGCATTGCGGGATATTCGGCTCCAGGATGGCGAATATAAGCTGGGCTTTGTTGACGGGATGGGCGTCCTGATTATGGCTGCTAGGTATAACCAGATCCTGGCCGCCAGCCAGGCTGAGGTACTATCAAATCAGCTAAAGATTATGGAGGAGTCGCGGAAAGGTAGCGCTGAGGTGGCTCAGGAGGCAGCCGCTAGGGCCGCAGCTTCAGTAGGAGCTCAGATAATGCCTGAGGTGGAAGCACTAAAAACTCAAATCGCAGCATCAGGCCAAAACCCAATGGCGTCTATGATGATGACCCTAATGATGCCATCCATGCAACAGGCAGCAAAGCAGCTGGCAGGTTTATTTACGAAAACTCAGCCAGGGGCACAGCCAGGACCCGGGCAGTCCGAAACAGGGGGTGACCAAGAGCCACCGCAGACATTTAATCCACCTAATGTCGAAGAGCATTCGATAGAGGATTGGGAGGGCTAACAGTGTTTAATTTAGGTCAGATGCAGCAGATGGTATGGGGCATGTTTAGTAAGCAGACCGAGCAGTGGCCCCCAGAGCTCAAGCAGGCTCTAGCCAATATTGAGGTAGACATAGTGAGGCAGCCAGGGCAAATTCTGATTGTGGCTAAAAATAATCCGGAGGTAGAGGGCAACGCTAATATAGAGAAAGCCAAAGGGCTTATACTGGATGCCCTGATGAATCCTCTGCCCCAGGTGGTTGGTGCGTTCCAATGCAAAGTCAAGGTGTTCAAATAAACGAAATAATCCAGCTTGCTGCCCTAGCGCTGATGATAGGCTCTGTTACCTTCCTGGGTAAAGTTTTTTCTCCAGGCCATAGGAGTAATGGTAACCCCCAGAAGCCTGAAGAGCAGGATGAGCTATTAAAAAAGTTTACGCAGCTCAATCCTGAAGCGCAGCGCGGCGCCATTAGCTACATAGAAAAGATGCGAAAAGGGTACAAAAAACGTGCCTAAGCCAATTCTGGTAGAGAGAAGTCTATTTAAGATTGGGGGTGGCTTTGCTGTTACTCTGCCTAAGGCATGGGTAAGATATAATAACCTCAAACCGGGGGACAAGGTTGAGGTCATCGCCAACAAAGATGTGACTATCCGTCTAAAGGAGAAAGGGGGAAAGCGAAGAGAAGTTTATACTTGACAAACAATTAGAATAGTTTTAGTCTTTTAATTAGGCCTGGAGAGCTTGCCGATGAAAGAAATCGGCTCTCCAGGCCTTTTTTGCTTTCATCGGCGGCTCAAAGGCTAATAAAAGGGACGCTGCAACCTTCGACTGAGAGGTTGGAGGCAGCGTCCCTTTTCCTTTTGGTCGGGGTTGCAGCCCAAACCAGAGGCTACTCACCCTGGGGAAAATAAATAAAGAGGAGGTGGCAAGGTGGCCACAAAAGCAGGAGCGAAGGAAAAGTATGTCGACAAGGTGACCAGCCCACTGGCGACAAAGAGCATGGCTGACAAGCTCTCCACTTACCTAGGTATCCCGGTAAGTGAGTCCGCATCGCCGATAGTGAATTTCAAGAAAAAGATGACGGATGCGGATGAGGTTTTCGAGAGGCTTTATAAAGGCCAGCAAGCAGCCTACAGATAGTAAGTTTGTAGGCTATTCTTATGCCTATCTCCCAGCAGTATGAGTCCATACTAGGCTTTGCCACCACACTTGTCGCCTTAGCTGGGGTAGCAGTTATAGGCAGGACGGTGACTGGGGCAATGTTCCACCACTCCATACCCCCAGAGGACTTAAACCGGATATCCAGGGAGTACGGGTATTGGGCGGCGCGAAGGGCTGAATCAGTTTGCCCCCATATGGACACAGCCTGCGTTGAGAGGGAGGCCAAGAGACTCTACGAAGTAACTAAATACAGGAGGTAGAAAGATGATTCACGCACAGCAGTTAGGAGTGCAACCAGGTCAAACCATGGTTCGACCCGGGCAGACTGCGGTCCAGCCAGGCCAGATAGCCGTATCGCCCTATGCTCAGGTATCCGGGGCCCAGGACATCGGCACCCTTCTGACATCAATCATGCCCCTGATCATGATCATGATGGTCATGATGATGCTGATGCCGATGTTCAAGGGCATGGCCGCGGGATTTGAGGGTGCAAAGTAAGAAGGGTGCAGTCAGGTAAATAAACTTTGAAAGGAAGGTATTGTTATGGTATTCGGGCAACAGATTCAACCAGGACAACTGACTGCGGTCCCAGCCACAGCCGTAACTGGGATGGAAGACATCGGCACCCTTCTGACATCAATCATGCCCCTGATCATGCTCATGATGGTCATGATGATGCTCATGCCGATGTTTAAGGGCATGGCTGCGGGATTTGGCGGCAAATAGGAACGCCAGTCAGGCAAATAAACTTTAAAAGGAAGGTATTTCATGGGAAAACAAGATGTAGTGGATAAGACCATTAGCCCACAGCAATTGCTTAGAGCACTAATGGCCGGCAGCATAACCATCGCCCAGGCCCAGCAGATGTATAACGGCGTTATGCCTATTGGTGACTATAAAGGAGCGGCATCAATACTGGACTTCGACCTATTGGTGAAGCAGCCACTGGCTGATGCGGAGCGGAAGCACAACCTCGGTATCCTGGATGGAAGGGAAGCGGCTTATGACTCAGTAAGCTGTACCACCGTTGCCGGTGAGGTAGCTACCGCTCATGTTGGTGCGCTTACGGTACCAACCGGTGAGCTATGGTTTATCAAGGATGTGTTAATGACTGTTCCAGCAAATTGTGTTGGTAACTGGCATTGCTCATTATGGACCGACAGGCTTGCCGCCTCGGCTCTTGGCCAACCATTCTACGCTGCTGCTCAAGGCGTCGGTGCTTGGAGGGCTGAGTTCTCAGCGGCAGGTGGAGTGTGGGTAATAACCAATAAGAGTGTTGAATTGAGAGCACCGGCTGGAACGGTAATTACCTTTGTTCTCACCAGTGTTCCTGTCGTAGGTCTTGTTACCGGAACGCTCCAGATATACGGCTGGCTTGGTAAGCCGTTAGTGGACTAGTAGAAATCGTAACCTCCTAGTTACGATGGATTCCCGGAGGCTGTAATCTTTTAACAGCCAAAGGATGCTGAGGGATACGTTCCTCAGGGGGAAATAAGAACAAGGAGGAAAGGAAATGACAATGCATCCAACACATGTAGAGTTTGATACAATACTAGAGGACGTGCTCGGTCAGCGATTACCTGGCAGGCCAAAGCAAGACCCCTTTGTCCAGAGTGCGGTTAAGAACTACAAGATAGGTTCCCGGCTACGGACACCTGATGGCCTAACATGGCATTATTGTCAAAATGGGCCTAACAACATTGTTGCTCCCTATTGGGATAGGGGGATGTGTAGCCTTGTTGATAAGCAGACCTTTGATACCCCTACCGGTCTAGTAAGCGCGGCTCCAGCAGGTTCCTACCAAGTGATCATACCCGACACTGACACAGACCATGGTGTGGACTACTGGGCTAACGGGAAGGCGGAATTCTGGGGAACCTATCCGGCATGTGCCCAGCACCGTGTCATTAAGAGTAGTACCCCCAGCGATGGTGTTAGCGTAACCCTTACCCTCTACTATCCGCTAACCGTCACTCTTGCCGCTGATACTGGGGTGGAGATTGTCCGGAGCGTGTATGCGGCAGTAGACCAGCCAACCCTAGCAGCTGATCCTACAATGAAGTCCATCGTTTGTGTGCCCCACATGCTCCTTACCGCTGAGTATTACTTCTGGGGCCTGACCTGGGGTTTGTGCACCATAGCGGTTACAGGTGATTTGGGTCTTGTAGGCGGCCAGCGGCAGATTATGTTTAACCCTGCTGATGGGACAATAATGGTGTATGCTGATGGAGCACAACCTGCTGGGTATTTGGCTCTTGATACTGCCGGTGGAGCAGAAACTGTTATAATGCTCCAGTTGGATCCATAAACCTTGCATGGCGGCTCATATAGAAGGAGGTAGTCTGCCGATGCGGGGGTAGTAGAGTAGAGCTTGGTTATATGAAAAACCGAGAGATGGGATAGTATCTCGTGTAGGCGGACTATTGCCTGAAGTAGCTATCGGGTAACTGGTAGCTCTACGTAGGGGCTGGGCCATGCTGTGGTTCAGCCCCTTTTGGCAGGAGGAGGGATTCGGGGATGCCTAATGGAATGGTGCCGCCGGGCTACAGGGCAGTCCTGATCGGCTCAGCGGCAACCATTGAGGGCTTGAGTACCATCGCACCGCTCGAGGAGAGCGTGGCCGAGGGTGGCTTGATGCTGATGCGCCTTGACTTCACTGAGTACCCTTCCGACGAAGTACTAATTGAGCTAGAGACTGCGCTTGGGGGAGCTGGCGTCAGGAAATGGCCGGGCAATCAGTACGTCGTTTATGCAGATACGGCAGCCCCCCCTATTTATCTGGCCTGGCAGAAGGGAATCGCCTGGATGCCCATTATCATTGGGATCCTGGTCACGGTTCTCCTGCCAACGCTGCTCGGGGGTATCATCTGGCTGGTTTTGCCGGACTGGGTTAAACAGCTTATCGAGGTAGGGAGTGTGGTCTTGATAATGTTCCTGGTCATGTCTCTGATGAAGGGACTCGTACCAGGCGAGAAGAAACCCAAAGAAATTAAGGGAGCAGCAGCATGAGTAATGATGCTGATAATGACTTTAATGACGAAGATTATGCCGGCGGAAGAGCCGAAACGGATTCGGGAGGTAGCAAGATGACCTACCAATCTCAGCAAATTCAGCCTTTGCAAGTTTTAGCACTAAATGAAAATACTGTAAGAGGTAGTATAGTCTGGAACTTACCTGAGAGTATTCAATTCACTCCTGGTGAGACTATATCAATCACCGTTACCATAACCAATCCGACTGAGGAAAGGCGGATATATGCGTTGCCTTGGGCTTTAATACAGAGTGGTACTGTAGTTGCCGTCGGGATGGTTACCGCTGATGATACTAACGACTGGTGGATTGATGGTGGAGAAACAGAGGAAATCTCCTTTGAATTATCTCCTGAGTTTACCGATTGTTACTTAAATCTTTCATTGGTTGGTGGGCTTACCGATGTGGAAGAGGAAGCCGAGGAAGTGGAGGAGATTATTGATAGCCTTACTACTTATCTCTATTCCACCGCTGTCCAACCCTACCAAGTCCAGGCATTATGGCTTCAGCAAGCAGTTACGGTGCTTATGGTGATAGGGGTGATTTGTTTTGGCCTGGTTGAGGTAATAAAGTCAGCCACCGGGGTGGTGAAGAAATGACAGGCATCTATACCGAGATTACCGAAATAGTAGCTCCCAGTAGTGCCGTAGCCGGTGAGACGGTCGACATACAGGTCAAGATAAAGAACCTGCATACTTCTACCATCGGCATAATGGTGGGCGGTGCTCTGGACTACGGTGTTACTCCCTGGCCGAGCATTAACTTTCCTACTAACTGGGATAATGTTGCTGCAGGCGCCACAAAGACCTTCTATGGCTCATTCACTATGCCGTACTATTCACCAGGGAAGGAAATCATCATCCACGCCTATAGCTATTGGTATTCGCCAGAGACATGTGGCTGGTATTTTGACGATGAGAAGACAAAGGTTATTACCGTAGCTGCGCCTCTCAAAGGCACTATAAACAAGAAGGAACTGGAGTATGACGAGTCCCGAGGAGCTATCCCAGTCTCTAATATCCCTCAGGGCAAGAGAGGTTTAGTCCATGTCTGGGGGCGTAACGATACGGCTAGTTGGCAGACTTTAGGTATCGGCTGGGTAGTCACCGACCCCGATTATCAAGTTGTAGAAAGGCACGAGGATGATTGGGCGGCGGGGCTGGTTGGATCTGGGCAGGACCGTGAGTTTATTGGTGGCCGTTTCAACCTTGATAAAGTGGGAACATACAGGATAGCCATAGCGCTCTATATGAACTCGGCAGACCCGGTTGAGGTTGACAGGTATGAGGGGACTCTTTGCACCGTGGTTAGTGCTGTGCCAGAACCCACAGTCAGCCAATTTGAAATAAAAGATTACGTAAAGGTTTAAGGAGGAGGGACATGGTAACAAAAACACTGGAACTGCCACTGGGGAACATAGTAGGAAACCCCACGTACGCGACAGGGTGGTACCAGGACACGGTCACCGGGGAGTATTACTACTACGATGCCGTCGAGGGGAAGTGGTATGTCTATGCGGCGGGGTATCTCTACGCACTGGGCATTACCGAGCAGTCGGCGCCGAAGGTGGTAACGGTCAAGGCAGGGGATAGCCTGAAAATCTCTATATCCTACAAGTATGCCGGCCCGGCTATTACCGGGGCTGAGGAGTATTTCTCGATAGGGTACAAGGATGCTCTCGGCTATCACCCCGAAGTAGTGGGGACAACCACGAGGAATCTGCCGGTCTGCGCTACAGCAACGCTTTTTACCGCGGAAAAGACCCTGGTTATCCCCGCTGGTGTTAGGTTGAACTGGAACCACATCGAGTGCAAGGTCTGGAAGGGCACTCCCAGTGTGCCGGAGACGGGACTCAGGTACATAGATGCCCTGACAATAGTAGGGATAGAGGCCGAGATCACAGAGTTCTCCATCGTTGATTACGTGAAACTCTAGGAGGCTAATATGATTGTAAACACTTCACTGGCTGCCCTGGCCGCGGGCGAGCAGGTGCAACTCAACGTTGGAGATACGCTGGAGATATCAGTAAGCTTCAAGTATACCGTAGCTGAGAATACAATGGTGACTCTCCGTGCCTGCCCCTACCAGTATACACTTGGTGTGCTTGACCGCATTGGTGGCTCCTGCGGAGAGAACCCTGACGTAGAGCTGGAGGCGACGCTGACACCGAAGACCAAAGAGACCACGGTGGAAATGCCCATAGTGCCAGCTGCGGAAGGCGGTATTGAGGACGGCACCTATGGGCTAATAGTCGAGATACTGGGCACTGACGCCGAGGATCATATCGATGACTGCCTGGTTATCAGTGGCAATCCCACCAGCATGATGGCGATGGTAGGCCCGCTGCTGGCGCTGGGGCTCTTGGCCGGCATGGTCTCAATGATGACGCCGATGATGGAGGAAGGCTTTAGTAGTTAGGAGGGAAAGAAATGGGTTTTACTCTAGGTGTTGAGAATGCGCCAGCTTATTACCCTATCGATGGACCAGCGGTCATTCCAACTCAGTGGGGCTGCTATTGCAATTGCGACACGACCTTACAGCCTAACAGCGTACAGGAGCAGACTACGAAGCCGTATGGTTTCCTGCCGCTGGAGGAGAAGTGGGTGTGTGTTGACCCGGCTCCAGGTCAAAACTGGATTGATATAGCCTGTTTTGACTCAGAAGGCTACACTATTAAAGAATCTACCGGATTTGTAGACATCCTGGATGGCAGGGACTACATATTTGATTTTGCAACTGAGACGCTGCGGGATGTGACTGCGGCTCCCGTCATGACATCGATAATAGGGCCGCTACTGGCGCTGGGGCTACTGGCGGCCATGGTGGGCATGATGGTGCCGGCGGTAAAGAAGGGTTTTAGCTAGTAGCGCCACCGGAGGAAGCATGGCCGAAAAAGCACTGACCACATACGACGACGAAATTATGGACGCCATGCCAAAGGTGCTCATGGTCATGATGGGGCTGGTGCTTTTAATGGCCATCTTGCCTGCTGCCCAATCTATTACTTATTCTGCCCAAGCCCAGGCCTACCAGGGTAGAACTGTCACCAAGACAGTTAAGGCTAATGGTAATCTGAAGTATCTGGATGTGAGGTACGATTACCCCTACACCCTATGGATAAGCGCCTACTTCATTAACGACGGGCCGGACCCGGTTGAAATAGCCATAAACTACCCCGACGACCGGTTTACGATAAAACCGAATGGGACGGTGACGGTTAACCGCTCTGGGGCGCAAGAGAGAATAGCGGTTATCTTTTATGTTTGCGAGAAAGGCAAAACAGCCTCAGTACAAATTACAGGAGAGTATTAGATGTCTATTACTGGCACTGTTCCTGCTCCCCTTCCCGGACCTGTAAAGGTTGCAACCAGGTTTGTTGACCTGGCTGGAAGCATTGTGGCAGCTGGAGAATGGCTTACTGTCCTGGAGAGCTCGGAGACTGGGGAGCTGGAGCAGATTCACGTCAGGTCTCCCAACACCGACTTCAGGGTCTCAATAGCCGTTGACGGGATGAGCGTCTTTAGTAAGACCTACGCTGAAATAAGGCAGATTTCGCAAAACAGCCCGGAGATAAGC